>OJFC01000031.1_pt1 | contig 24434 bp, 22 predicted proteins | sample 1594021 | NCBI WGS metagenome assembly OJFC01 (sample SAMN05416739, study PRJEB24817) | seawater metagenome | isolation source: Sea water | place: Canada:Atlantic | collected 2013-07 | reverse complement strand
GCGTCAGATGTGTATAAGAGACAGGTTTTTTACCTTTGTCATCAAAATATAATTAATTGATATTAACCGAGTACACAAAAGAATTTAAGTACAATTTAAAGCTATCATACCCTGTGATATTAGGAATGTTAGGCCATACCATGGTTGCATTTGTTGATAATATAATGGTAGGTCAAATTGGCACAGCAGAGCTTGCAGCAATATCACTTGCAAATAGTTTTATGTTTATTGCCATGTCTTTAGGTATCGGTTTTTCTACGGCAATAACCCCCTTAATAGCGGAAGCAGATGGGGAAGGGAGCTTAGAAGTTGGAAAATCTACTTTTAAACACGGTCTTTTTCTATGTACGGTACTAGGTGTCTTATTGTTTTTAGGAGTGTTTTTTGCAGAACCGATGCTGCATTTAATGAAACAACCTGCTGAAGTAGTTGAATTAGCAATACCCTATTTAAATTTAGTGGCAGTATCCCTGATTCCATTAGTCATTTTTCAGGCATTTAAACAATTTAGTGATGGAATGTCGATGACTAAATACCCGATGTATGCTATTTTAATTGGTAATGTTATCAATGTGGTTTTAAATTATTTATTCATATTTGGAAAATTTGGATTCCCAGAACTAGGGATTGTAGGAGCTGCTATTGGTACCTTGGTTTCGAGGCTTATCATAGTTATCTTCTTATGGTATTTATTATCTCAACATTATAAATCAAGAGCATTTGTTTTAAATATTAAGATTTTTAAACTTTCTAAAAAAATGATTAAGAAACTGTATAGCATAGGTTTTCCTTCAGCGATGCAAATGTTTTTTGAGGTTGCTATTTTTACCGCTGCTATTTGGCTTTCAGGGATTTTGGGTAAAAACCCTCAGGCTGCTAATCAAATTGCTTTAAACCTGTCTTCAATGACTTTTATGGTTGCTATGGGATTAAGTGTAACTGCAATGATACGGGTTGGAAATCAAAAAGGATTAAAAAGGTATATAGACTTGCGAAGAATTGCTTTTTCAATTTTTATGATTGCAACGCTATTTGCTGTTGTTTTTGCAATTTTATTTTTCCTTTTTAGCGGAATTCTTCCGAAAATGTATTTAGATATAAATGACCCAACAAAAATGGTTGATAATTATGAAGTAATTAGCATAGCATCTAAATTATTATTGATCGCTGCCGTTTTTCAAATTACAGACACCATACAAGTGGTTGCTCTAGGAGCTTTAAGAGGTATGCAAGACGTTAAAATACCGACGTTTATAACTTTTATTTCGTATTGGCTTATCGGTTTTCCTATTTCTTATTATTTAAGTTTATATACCGATTATAAAAGTGCTGGAATTTGGATTGGATTATTAGCAGGCTTAAGCTCTTCTGGGATACTACTGTTTATTAGATTTAATTACCTTTCCAATAAATTAATCATCCAAAACTCAGTATTACAAAATGAATAAAATAGTACCTTTAACAGCCTTTATGTTATTCTGCTTGATAGATTTTTTTGGAATCTATTTAGATAAGCAAATGATGATAAATTTTGCCAAACCCATGTTGATGATCACCTTGTTTTGGTATTATTATTCAAATGCTAAAAAACTCAATAAATATTTTGTGTTAGGACTCTTTTTTAGTTTTCTGGGAGATATTTTATTATTAGGTGCTGGAGAGATGTACTTTGTTTTCGGATTGCTTTTCTTTTTAATTGCCCATGTATTTTATATAATTATGGTTCTTAAAATCATTCAAATAACCAAACCAAAAGAGTTTATAATTGCAGGTGTTCCATTCCTATTATTATTTCTAGTATTAATGAATGTTTTATATGCTGGATTGGGTATAATGAAAATTCCTGTAATTATTTATGCAGTAACTATTTCGTTTTTTGGAATCGTTTCATTAATTCTATACCTACAAGCCAAAACAAAAATTTCACTACTTTTATTGGTTGGAGTTTTAACCTTTATTACTTCAGATACAATATTAGCATTAAATTTATTTTATAAAAAGCAATCGTTTTATCCATTATTAATAATGATGACTTATGTTTTAGCTCAATATTTAATTTGTAGATTTGTGCTTAAATTAAATCAACAATCATGACACTTCCAAAATTTATATTAGGTGATAACAGCGAATTCCCTGAAGCTATTTTTGTTATACATACAGAATTTCCTCGTTTTATCATCAATCTTGAAAATGATGAGGTAACCTGGTTAGAGGAATTTGATAAAGAAGATCAAAAGGAATTAGAGGAAGAAACCGAAACTGCCATTGAAGAAGCTAGTAAGTTTTATGATAGCGAAGTAGCGAATTACGAAAATGATTGAGGAATTAATAAAATATGATACTGATCTTTTTCTTTTCCTTAATAATCTAGGAAGTGAACCTTGGGATAATCTGTGGAGAGTTATTACTAACAAGCTTACATTTATTCCTTTATATGTATTTTTTTTATTTTTAGTTTATAAAAATTATGGTTTAAAAGGAACATTAATTATTTTAGTTGGTGCTGCTTTAATGATCACTACTTCAGATCAATTGGCTAATTTATTTAAAAATGGTTTTCAAAGATTACGTCCTTGGGCTCATGAAGATTTAGATGGCTTAATGAGAATGGTTGTTGATAAAAGAGGTGTATATAGTTTTTTCTCAGGGCATGCTATCAACTCCATGGGCTTAGCGGTTTATATGGGCTTATTGTTGCGTCATAAATATTATTACTTACCTTTTATCTTATTGCTTTGGGCATTTTTAGTAGGCTATAGTAGGATCTATGTAGGTGTTCATTATCCTTTAGATGTGCTTACAGGGTTTTTCTTTGGAAGTGTTATTGGATGGGGATTTTACAAACTACAATTAATTGCTCAGAAAATTTGTAATTAGTGTCTTTTCAAAATCATTAGATTTCTAATATAAACTACCAACCCAAAAATTTGACCAATAAACAAAATGGGGTCTTTTCTGAAAATCGCATATATTAGAATTAATATAGCTCCCAATAAACTTATGATCCAAAAACCAGCTGGAAGTACTGAAGTTTTAATCCTTTCTGAATAAATCCACTGGTAAATAAATCGAAACGTAAATACCAGTTGTGAACCAATTCCTAAAACTAATAACCAACTAGAAATATGCTCTTTATTAAAAAGTTGGGTAATGTCATATGCTCCTTGTAGGAATGTAATTAAAAATGTGGTTACTGGAAAACAAATAAAAAAGATGCGAATTCCCTTCTGTATTTTTCCCCATTGATGTTGTAATTGTAAATTTCGAATATAGATATAATACGTTATAAATTGACCCAGCATAATTGCAAAATCATTTCTTAAATATCCATAAATAAATAAAAGTAAAGAAGCAATTAAACTGATACTCCAAAATAAGGTAGGAGCGACCACTTTTTTTTCTTTTTCTGAAGAGATCCATTGAACCAATAGCCTAATTGAAAAAAGGATTTGTGCTATTAAACCTATGGTATATATAAAGTAATCGTTCACCCTTTTTTGATTACTTCATAATTTATATATTTCTTTTTCATCCATAAAAACGCAAAACAATCTGTAATGGGTCCTAATAATCGATTTCTAATTCCAAACTTTGTTTCTCCTGCGATTCTTGGAAAATGTTGAATAGGCACTTGTAAAACGGTCCCTTTTTGCAATAAAATCATCGCAGGTAAAAACCGGTGTAATCCTCTAAACATAGGGATGTTTTTAGCACATTCCGTTTTAATGACTTTTAAAGGACAACAGGTGTCTTCCATACCGTCACGAGTGAAAGCATTTCGTATATTATTAGAGACTTTTGAAGAACTATTTTTAATAAATGAATCTTTTCTATGTGTGCGAATACCTGTAACCAAATCATAGTTGTCAATTTGGTCTAAAAGAATATTAAAATCATTTGGAGACGTTTGTAGGTCGGAATCTATATATCCCAATAAAGGAGTTTCAACAGTATCAAAACCAGCTTTTAAAGCAGCACTTAATCCTTTGTTTTCTTTAAAATTTATATAATTAAATTTTTTATTTCTAAGACAAATACCTTCAATTAATTGCTGACTCGTGTCGGTAGAACCATCATTAATAAATAGAATTGAAGTTTCTTTTTTCGCAATTTTTAAATAAGAAATCAATTCCTTTTCAACCCGTTCCAAGTTTAATTCTTCATTGTAAACAGGAACTATAATGGTAAACTCAGACATTGTTTAGTCATCTTATAGTTAATAAATAATTGGCAGCTTCAAAAGGAGTTGTTTTATTCTCACTAATTAAAATTAATTGTTTTTTTAATTCTTCTTTAATTTTTTGGTGATTGTAAAAGTCACTTTTTAAAGTACTTTCAATCGTTTGAAGCAACCAATATCTGTTTTGGTCGTTTCTTTTTTGCTGAAAATATCCATTTTCTTTAGTAATGGAATTATACTTTTGAATCAGCTCCCAAATTTCAGATACCCCTTCATTATGGAGCGCACTACAAGTTAGTGTTTTTGGAGTCCAATCATTTCCTTTATCTGGATACAAATGAAGCGCTCTGTTAAATTCGGTTTTAGCTAGTTGTGCTGCAGTTATATTATTTCCGTCAGCCTTATTTATAACAATGCTATCAGCCATTTCAATAATACCTCTTTTAATACCTTGTAATTCATCTCCAGCTCCAGCAAGTTTTAATAATAAAAAGAAATCTGTCATCGAATGTACAACGGTTTCACTTTGGCCAACACCCACTGTTTCAATTAGAATTATATTATAACCAGCTGCTTCACATAAAATAATTGCTTCTCTAGTGTTTCTTGCTACACCACCTAATGAATCTCTTGATGCGGAAGGACGTATAAAAGCATTGGGTTCTCTTACTAAATCCTCCATTCGTGTTTTATCTCCTAAAATACTTCCTCCACTAATAGAACTACTAGGGTCTACAGCCAATACTGCTACTTTATAATTTTTTTTAGTAAGAAGTGTTCCAAACTGTTCTATAAAAGTACTTTTACCCACGCCTGGAACTCCTGTTATGCCTATACGTATTGAATTATTTGCATGGGTTAAGCAGGTCTCAATGATTTCCCTTGCTTGATCCTGATGCTTTTGAACCGTGCTTTCTACTAAAGTAATGGATCGACTTAAAGCAGTTTTGTCTTTTTTTAATATTCCTTTTATTAATTCTTTTGTAGCAGGTACCTTTATCCGTTTTGTTTTCAGAGTAGAAGCAACCTTTACACTTATGGATTTAGGTTGTGCTACTCCTTTTTTTTCATTTAAAGCCGATTTATTAGCTTCTTTTTTGTTCATTTTATTTTTTTTGTAATAAAACCGGTACTACAGTAGTGTCCCAGGCTAATATCATTAAAGTACCTGCTTCAGTTTCAGAAAATGAAATGGTAAAGCTTTCGGTAACTGTTAAACTTTTTGAAACGGGAACCCTTACTGTTAAAGCGTCAGTTTCTGGATCACGAGATGCTGTTTGATCTGTATATTTAACTCCCCATTCATACATTTCAGAATTAAAAATAATTTGCCATGAATTTTCACCAGGAATGGTCCACAAACTATATATTCCTTTTGCTAGTTCTTTTCCATCGATCATCAGATCTTTATTGGTGGTAAAAGTAGATGCTTCGTTTGCACCCGTTCGCCAAACTTCGCCGTATGGAATCAATTCACCAAAAATAACTCTGCCTTTTTTAATTGGACTGCAATAAAATACGTTAAGTTCAAGATCTCCTTGATGATAAGTTATGTGTTGTTCAGGGCTGTATTTTTTAGTTTGTGTTTTTATAACAGGACCTATTACAAACCTAAAAAGTAGTATAATTACTAATAAGGTGCCAAATATCCAAAAAAATCTTTTTTTAAACTTAGTCATCGCTTCATATTTAGAAGTGTTAAAGGTACTGAAATAAAAATACTGAATTTTGCAACATTTGTATTTTTATGTTGTATTTAAATTGAATAGTAGCCATGAAATATACCTAAAAAGGAGTGTTGTATGGTATTTAATAAAAAGAGAGGAATTTTAGTCCTATTTATTTTGAAATTCATAGGTGGTAAGTTTTGAGTTGCTTTCTGCTAGGAACTACTGCTGTTGACAGTATTTTATTTGTTCTTAGTATTTATTTAAAAAAAATCAAAAACATCATATGTATATATAATATTTACTATAGAATTATATTGATTTTTTATGTTATTTTGTAGCATTATTTTTATTGAAATAAATTTAAAAAATAAAGATTAATTCTGAGTCAATGAATACTAATTTTAGAGTACAGGAGTACAAAGTATTACTTTATAGAATATTTTTAGTTTATGTATTTTATTTTGTTGCGAGAGCACTTTTTCTTTTTTATAATTTTTCACTTCTAGGAGTTGATTCAATTTCAGAATTTTTTAGATTGTATTATTACGGATTGGCTTTTGATACCACCGCTATTTTATATGTGAATTCTCTCTTTATTTTACTTTCCATAACTCCTGTAAGGGGCACTACATCAAAAAAATATCAAAAATTTCTCTTGTACTTCTATTTTGTCACCAATTTAATTGCTTATTCATTAAATTTTATTGACTTTATATACTACAAATACAACTATAGTAGGACCACCATTACTGTTGTTGATGTTTTAAAAGATGAATCCAATGTTTCGGGAATGTTATTTAGATTTTTATTTACCTATTGGCATGTACTAGTATTATTTATACTAGTAGCTTATTTATGGATTTATCTTTATAAAAAATATAAAGTAAGCGCTTCCAATGAAAATATTAACGCTAAGTATTATTATTCAACTTCTGTATTAGCTATTATTATCATAACCTTTTTATCAGTGGGCGGAATTAGAGGTGGAGATTTTAAAGAAAGTACTAGACCCATTAATTTGGTGGATGCTAATCGGCATGTAAAAGAAATTAAACAAGCAGACTTTGTGTTAAATACACCTTTTGCATTTATAAGAACGTTATCTGCAAATACTTTTAAAAGGGTGAGTTATAATATTAGTTCAGATCAAATAGATCATTTTATCAGTCCTATTAAGCACTATACCACCAACAAAATATCAAGTCCAAATATCGTGTTAATTATTACGGAAAGCTTTTCAAGAGAATATTCAGGTGCCTTTAATAAAGATAGGAATATCGAAAATTATGTTAGTTATACACCCTTTATAGATTCTTTAGCAGCACACAGTTTAATCTTCCCAAATGCATTTGCCAATGGTACTAAATCTATTCATGGAATGTCTTCTGTATTAGCAGGTATTCCATCGTTTAAAGATGCATTTACCTCATCACCCTATTCTAAACAAGAAATAGAATCGGTAGTTTCTATTTTAAATAAATTGGATTATGATACTTCATTTTTTCATGGTGCTGCTAATGGTTCTATGGGTTTTTTAGGCTTTGGTAATATTTTAGGGTTTGATAATTATTATGGGAGAACTGAATATAATAATGATGATGATTTTGACGGAACTTGGGGTATTTGGGATGAAAAATTTTTAGATTTCACAAAAGAAGTATTGAATGAAAAAAAAGAACCATTTTTCAGTACCATTTTCACTTTAAGTTCTCATGAACCTTATAAAATTCCAAAAGAATACAAAGGGAAATTTCCAACAGGAAATGTGCAAATGAACCAATCTATTTCTTATACCGATTATTCTCTTAAAACTTTTTTTGAAGCTTCTAAAAATGAAGAATGGTTTAACAATACCATTTTTATAATTACCGCAGATCATGGAAGTCAACCAGGTTTTGATGAATATAGAAAAACAGTTAATAGAACCGGAATACCAATTTTAATATACAAACCTGATAATAGTTTAACCGAAGTAAAAAAAGAGCTTGCACAACAGATTGATATTTATCCGACCATCATTGATCTTATTGGTTATAAAAAACCCTTTAGAAGTTGGGGGAGAAGTTTAATTAACGATACAATTATACCTCCATTTACTATTAATTTTGGGGCTTCTGGTTATATACTACAAAGAGGTAATTATATTTGTTTTTTTGATGGTGAAAAAGCCACTGGATTTTACGATATCAACGATAAAGATTTAAAAATTAATTTAATCGAACAGTCAAATAGTCAAATGGATACTTTAGAAATAGTGATCAAAGCTTTTGTGAAAGATTTTTATGATAGAATTGTAGATAAAAACTTAGGTAAACCAAAAAAATAAAATTAACTCATGAAAAAGAAAATAATTGGAATTGTTTTAATCATCGTTTTAGTTGGAGTAGGGAAATATGTTTATGATGTAAACATCAATTATAATTTTAAAGAAATCACTAAAGGAAAAGTGTATAAGTCTGGGGTAATTCCTCCAGACGAAATAGAAAGTTATACTAAAAAGTATCATATTAAAAGTATTGTAGATTTAAGATTTCCTGGAACTAAAGACACTATAAATAATCCTGAAATTCCTGAAGAGTTAATTGCTGAAAAAGAGGCGGTAGAAAATATAGAAGGATTAAGCTACTTTAATGTGGGTTCTCATCAAGTACCTAGCCAAGAAACAGTAGATTCTTTTTTAGAAATTATGGACAATCCAGATAATTACCCAGTTTTAATCCATTGTTATCACGGAGCTGGTAGAGCTCCTTTGTTTGGTGCTGTTTATAGAATGGAATACGAAGGTATGTCTAATGAGGAGGCTAGAGAAAAAACCAGGCTATTGTTGAAGGGAAGCTCTTTTGATGATGATAGTCCAAAAGGAGAATTTTTAAAGAACTATAAGAAAAGAGCGTCCAATAACTAGTTTCTTTTTGTTTAAACAATTAGCATCATTAAGTAAATTATCTTTTCAATTACCAAAAATTCACTTTTCAAAAAATACCATTTATTTTTATACTTTTGTCCAAAGAAAAAATTTAAAATAAATGTCAGGATTTTTCGCACTTTTAGATGATATAGCAGCATTAATGGACGATGTAGCTATGATGACTAAAGTGGCTTCCAAAAAGACAGCTGGAATTTTAGGAGATGACTTGGCCGTAGGAGCAGAAAAAGCATCTAGTTTTAGAGCATCAAGAGAACTACCGGTGATTTGGGCCATTACAAAAGGGTCTTTTATAAACAAGTTGATCATACTTCCTTTCGTATTCTTATTAAGTGCATTTTCCCCTCAATTTATTGTGCCTATTTTATTAATAGGAGGAATTTATTTAAGTTTTGAGGGAGTCGAAAAAATAATTTACACTTTTTTTCAAAAAGAGCATCGTGCGGTTGATTTTAACGAAATAGAAACCGAAGAAGCATTATTAAAAGTGGAGAAGTCTAAGATTAAATCTGCTATTATAACCGACTTTATTCTTTCTTTAGAAATTATAATGATTGCTCTTGGGACCGTTATAAATTATAGTTTATTAATTCAGGTTGCAGTTGTGTCTTTAGTTGCTATTATCGCTACTATTGGCGTTTATGGAATGGTAGCTTTAATGGTGAGAATTGACGATATAGGATTTCGATTGATAAAGATTTCAGAAAATAAAAAAGGTTTCGTTAAAACAATTTTTTATAAAACAGGAACTGGTTTAGTTTGGGTTTTACCTAAATTAATTCAATTAATTGCCATTATTGGTACGCTTGCTATGCTTTTAGTTGGAGGTGGTTTGTTTGTGCATAATATACCAAGTATTCACGATTTTTTTCATTTCTTACCCAATATCATTTCTGAATTGATAGTAGGTTTAACCGTTGGATTTATTGCTTATTTATTATGGAAAGGTTTAATGATAATAACACAATGGAAGTCTTAAACAATAAATGTATTGATCTGAGCTAATCAAATTATTTAAAAAGAAAAAGGAACTCAATTTATTGAATTCCTTTTTTAACTATTCTTTTATTCAACTAAAACCCATTCCCCTTTGTTTATTAATGGAATGGCTTGTTTGTATTTTAAGGTTTTATTTTCGCCGTTCATTACATGTTTAATGGTAACTTTATCGTTACGACCAATTTTTGGTTGTTCTCTAACGATGGTTTCTGTTACCTGTCGCTGTTGACCTTGTGTTTGTCCTGCTGCTCTTGATACAGATGAACGTTCATCTAAATTTTGAATTTCGTCCTTTTGTTCTTTTAGATTTTTATTTGTTTTTTCTTGACGAGCTTCTCTAATTTGTTGTTGATTTTCTTGAGGTAATTCTCCTTTAAACAAGAATGAGATCACATCTTTATTTACCTGAACAATCATTTCTTTAAACAATTCAAAAGCTTCAAACTTGTAAATTAATAATGGATCTTTTTGTTCGTGTACTGCTAATTGTACCGATTGTTTTAACTCATCCATTTTACGTAAATGAGTTTTCCACGCATCATCAATAATAGCTAATGAAATATTTTTTTCAAAATCTTGAATCAATTGTTTCCCTTTCGATTCATAAGCTTTTTCAAGATCAGTGGCAACGTTTAAGGTTTTAACTCCATCCGTGAATGGCACTAAAATTCGTTTGTATTGATCTTTCTGTGTTTCGTAAACATTTTTAATAACCGGGAATGCTGTTTCTGCATTGCGGATCATTTTCTTTTGATAATGCTCCAATGCAGCTTTATAAATAATACCAGCAATCTCTTGAGAATCCATCTTCTCAAATTCTTTTTTGTTTACTGGAGAACTGATAGAGAAATAACGAATTAATTCAAACTCAAAGTTTTTATAATCTTGAGCTCCTTTATTATCTTGAGATATCACCTCTGCAGTATCAAAAATCATATTTGCAATATCTACACTTAGGCGATCTCCAAACAATGCATGAAAACGTCTTTTGTAAACTACTTCTCTTTGAGCATTCATTACATCATCATATTCTAATAGACGCTTACGAATACCAAAGTTGTTTTCTTCTACTTTTTTCTGAGCACGTTCAATAGATTTTGAAATCATAGAATGTTGAATTACTTCACCTTCTTTTAATCCCATTTTATCCATCATTTTGGCAATTCTTTCACTACCAAATAAACGCATTAAATTATCATCTAGCGCTACATAAAACTGAGAGCTTCCTGTATCTCCTTGACGTCCACTACGACCTCTTAACTGTCTGTCAACACGACGAGAATCATGACGCTCTGTACCAACAATTGCTAAACCTCCCGCTTTTTTAACTTCTTCCGTTAATTTAATATCGGTACCACGACCAGCCATATTTGTTGCAATGGTTACCATACCTGATTGTCCAGCTTCTTCTACAATATCAGCTTCTTTTTTATGAAGTTTTGCATTTAAAACATTATGTCTTACATTACGAATACTCAACATTCTACTTAATAACTCTGAAATCTCTACCGAAGTAGTACCGATTAAAACTGGTCTTCCAGCTTCTGTAAGTAATGTTACTTCTTCAATTACTGCATTGTATTTTTCTCGTTTGGTTTTGTAAATTTTATCCTCACGATCATCCCTTTGCATCGGTCTATTGGTCGGAATTTCAACAACATCTAATTTGTATATTTCCCAAAGCTCACCTGCTTCAGTTACGGCTGTACCCGTCATACCAGATAGCTTGCGGTACATTCTAAAGTAATTTTGTAGTGTTACTGTAGCAAAAGTTTGCGTAGCGGCTTCAATCTTTACATTTTCTTTGGCTTCAATAGCTTGGTGCAAACCATCACTATAACGTCTACCATCCATAATACGACCCGTAGATTCATCAACAATCATTACTTTGTTGTCCATCACTACATATTGAGTGTCCTTTTCAAAAAGAGAATAGGCTTTCAATAATTGACTCATGGTATGGATACGTTCACTCTTTACTCCGAATTCACGAAATAATACTTCTTTTTGACTTGCTTCTTCTTCTGAAGAAAGTCCCTTTGCTTCAATTTGAGCTATTTTAACACCAATTTCTGGCATTACAAAAAAATCTGGATCGTCTGTGCCAGAAAGATAATCAACCCCTTTGTCGGATAGCTCAATCTGATTGTTTTTTTCATCAATTACATAATACAATTCCGCATCTACCTTTGGCATTTCACGGTTATTGTCTGACATATAATGATTTTCAGTTTTCTGAAGTATTTGACGTACTCCTTCTTCTGATAAATATTTTATCAACGCCTTGTTTTTAGGAATACCTCTATAAACTCTTAATAACTGGAAACCACCTTCTTTATCGTCTCCATCTTTTATTAGTTTTTTAGCATCTGCTAAAACACCCGTTAAATAATTTTTCTGTACCGCAACAATATCAGCAATTTTAGGTTTTAGTTCATTGAACTCATGACGATCTCCCTCTGGTACAGGTCCCGAAATAATTAAAGGGGTACGAGCATCATCAATTAATACCGAATCCACCTCATCTACAATTGCATAATGATGTGGGCGCTGAACTAAATCTTCAGGAGCATGTGCCATATTATCTCTTAGGTAATCAAAACCAAACTCATTGTTGGTGCCATAAGTAATATCAGCATTATAAGCTTTTCTACGCTCTTCAGAATTTGGTTGATGATAATCAATACAATCCACTGTTAATCCGTGAAACTGAAATAAAGGAGCCATCCACGCACTATCACGTTTTGCTAAGTAATCATTTACAGTAACTAAATGGACACCATTTCCAGCTAAACCATTTAAGTACATTGGAAGCGTTGCAACTAATGTTTTTCCTTCACCCGTTTGCATTTCAGCTGCTTTTCCTTGATGCAAAGCAATACCCCCAATTAATTGAACATCATAATGAATCATGTCCCAGGTGATTTTCTTACCAGCAGCATCCCAAGAGTTTTGCCATATCGCCTTTTCTCCATCTAAACTTACATAATCCTTAATAGCAGAAATTTCTCTATCAAAAGGAGTTGCATTTACGGTAAGTGTTTCATTGTTTTTAAATCGTTTTGCCGTTTCTTTCATCACTGCAAAAGCTTCCGGTAATAATTCTTCTAATGTTTTTACTTCAGTAGCATATCGATCGTCTTTTAACTGATCAATTTCTTTATAGAGATCTTCTTTTTTATTGATATCATCAATCTCTGAAGATTCTTTTTCTAAAGCATTTATTTGATCTTGAATTTCTTTTTGATCTGCTTTTATTTTATTCTTAAATTCAGTAGTTTTCGCTCTTAACTCATCTATGGTAAGTTTCTCTATAACTTCTTCTTGGTTTTTTATTTGCTCGACTATTGGCTGTATATCACTAATATCTTTCTTGGATTTATCTCCAACAAACAATTTTAAAACATTATCTAATATTCCCATTTTGTATTGTGTGTTTTTTAACAAATTAAAAAGTAAATAGACTTTTCAATGTTTTACAAAAAAACTGTAAAAAAACAACATAGCCAAAGGATACGCTATTTTTAGTTTTAAAGTATTAAGCAAAAAAAAGCCTCTAATAGAGACTTTTTTTTGTAATTAATTTTTTAATATTCATCTTCATTCCACAGATAATCTTCGTCTGTGGGATAATCTGGCCAAATCTCTTCAATTGAATCGTAAGAATCTCCTTCATCTTCTATAGCCTGAAGATTTTCAACAACCTCAAGGGGTGCTCCAGTTCTAATAGAGTAATCTATCAATTCATCTTTCGTTGCCGGCCAGGGTGCATCACTTAAAAATGATGCTAATTCTAATGTCCAGTACATAGACTTTTATTTAATTTTCTGCAAAAATAATTTTTTTGATCACAAAGTCAAGTAAAATCGTAATTATTTTTTATTTATTTTTAAGAACGTTTGTAAGTATCAGTTATACAGATGCTTACAATTTAAGTTTTATGAAAATTTATAGTTTCTTAGGAATCCATTTAATTTCATCCACTTGTAGGTCACAGGTCAATTTTCGTGCCAGTACAAATAAGTAATCAGATAACCTGTTTAAATACTTTAAAACAAGGCCATCTATTGGCTCTTGCTCGTTTAGAAAAGTAGCTAAACGTTCTGCGCGTCGGCAAATACAACGTGCCACGTGACAATGTGACACGGTAGGATGTCCTCCGGGAAGAATGAAATTCGTCATAGGAGGGAGGCTTTCATTCATTCGATCCATTTCAGATTCTAGAAGTTGAATATTATTCTCATCAATTCTTGGAATATTTAACCGTTCTTTTCCACTTTTTAGCTTTTCTTTTTCTGGATCAGTTGCCAATATAGCACCCAATGTAAACAACCGTTCTTGTATATGAGTTAACAACTCTTTGGTAGGAATATCTATCTCTTGATCTCGAACCAATCCAATATAGGAGTTTAATTCATCTACGGTTCCATAACTTTCAATGCGAATATGATGTTTAGGTACTCTTGTTCCTCCATATAAAGCAGTAGTTCCTTTGTCTCCAGTTTTTGTATATATTTTCATGATGGTTGGTCTTTTTTCTTATCGTAATAACTTTTTCGGAAACTCTTTCTGTTTCTAGTGCGATTTTTTTTTGTGTTGTGCTTGTTCCAAAAATAGAGTAAAGCTAGTAATCCAAAACCGCTACCGATTAAAAGAATAGGATTTGAAAGATTGAAAGATTCCATAAAGAGTAATTAACTTAAAAATACTGTTGTTCAATATAAGACTTTAGACCGCTACGCTGTTAGATATTAGATCTTGATTATTTTAAATAAAAATTTGTTGAATACACTAAATTTAGGAAGCAATTTAAAAATAGTTAAAGTCAGCAATAAAGGTTGTTTTATATTCATATCTAAATTTAATTAAAATAATCGTACAAATATAGAATATTATAAGCTTATTGGTTTCTTATATCGCTTGAAACCATCCCATCAACTAATCTAATTACTCGGTGTGCGTATTTTGCGATATCTTCTTCGTGTGTTACAATAATAACGGTGTTCCCTTTTTTATGAATATCATCAAAAAGCCCCATAATTTCTAGGGATGTTTTAGAATCTAAATTTCCTGTAGGTTCATCTGCTAAAATAATGGAGGGTTTATTTACTAATGCTCTACCAATAGCAACACGTTGTCTTTGTCCTCCAGACAATTGACTCGGCTTGTGGTCCATTCTGTCAGCCAAGCCAACATTTGTTAATACTTTTTCAGCACGATTTTTTCGTTCTTCTTTTGTAGCTCCTGCATAAACCATTGGCAATGCTACATTGTCCAATGCTGTGGTCCTTGGTAATAAATTAAAAGTTTGAAAAACAAAACCTATTTCTTTGTTTCTAATTTCAGCAAGTTCATCTTGTGACATATTACTTACATCTTTTCCGTTTAATTCGTAGGTTCCGGCAGTTGGAGTATCTAAGCATCCTAAAAGGTTCATTAAGGTAGATTTTCCAGAACCAGAAGGTCCCATTAATGCTACATATTCCCCACGTTCGATTTCTAGATCGATTCCTTTTAAAACTTTTACAAGTTCATTTCCTAATGGGAAATTTCTTATAATTCCTCTAATTTTTATAACTAAACTCATTTTTTTATAGTGAATTTTAACGTTTGCAAGATACTAGTTTTCCACATAAGACGCAGATGCTAGTTGCTTGTTACACTCTAATTGTAAAATGTTGTTTTTGTTGTTCTTTTCTGAAAAAGACAATCCCCCAATAAAAGGTGTCTATACTAACGGTAACTTTCGGATGTTCTTTTATTTGATTCCAAGCTTCCGTTGTCTCAGTATTCCAATAAATATCATTAAATATTAAAAGAGAATCATTGTTAATTCGATTTAATAAATATTCGAAATACTGAAGCGTATTCTTTTTATTATGATTTCCATCGATATAAACTAAGTCATAAGAATCTGATAAATTCTTATTAAAAAAATATTCAAAAGGAGCATTCTGTAATTGAATAGTTGATAAATGGTATTTGTTGAAAATCGCTTCAGAAACTTTAGCGGTATTCTTGCAACCTTCTACCGTAGTAATTTTAGTGGAATCATTTGCAAAAGCCATCGATGCTGTTCCTAAACCTAAAAAAGTTCCTAATTCTAAGACTGTTTTTGACTTAAAATAATTAGTGATTCTAAAAAGTAATTTCTGCCTTTTAAAAGAAATACCTGCGTTTTTTGCAATGGAGGATATTTTCCTAGTATTGGATTTAAAAACACGTGATTCCGCTCCAAAATCTGTTATTTCTAAAGTATCTGAATTCTGTAAAAGTTCGTTTCTAAACGCTTTTATTTTTTGATATTCGGAATAATCTTTTTTGTCATAAAAACAAGTTGTCACTAAATCGTACACAAAAGGGGAGTGAACCCCATGCTGATTTGAAGATTTTAATAAAAAATGGAGGTATGATTTAATTTGATACCACATTTAATAAAAATAGATTAAATAATAATTTTATTGTTATTGACAAAGAAAAGAGAGTTCACCAGGAATAGCTTTCCGTTTTCCCAGAATGATCTAAATAAAACATCGTCCACTAAATAAATAACACTTCCACGACCCATTCTTTTTTCAGCAAAAACAATCGAGTTTTTAAGTCCTTTTTTAGCTTCTTTACCAGAAAAACCTGAAACACTCACAGCATCTCCTTTAATATAACCTACGTTATAACCGGAGTCTAAGAATTTATAGGATTGGTTGCCTTGTTTTAAACTATAATAAATATTATTATAACCAAAAGCCATAGGATGTGTGTTGTCTATTGTTACTTTATAGACACTACCCGTAATAAAGTTTTTTACATTGTATATTTCTCGTTGATCATAAGGTTGCAATTTTAAATATACATCTTCTTTTGCTTCCTCTTTTTCTTCATTATTGTTTGAAATTCCAAAACCTTCTTTATCATTAAATAAACCAACAGAGCTTCCCATTGCGATTAATTTACCTCCTTTTTGAATCCAACTTTTAAGTGTATCAATGTTACCTTCATCAAGGGCTTCCCAATAATAAGTTTCAGGAAGAATTAATACATCGAATTTTTCTAAAGAGCTAGTTCTAAAATCATCCGTATCAATCGATGTAAGAGGATATTTTAATTCTGTTTCAAAAAAGTGCCAGATAGCTCCATAGCTAAGTGAAGAAACTCCTTCCCCTTTTAACACGGCAATTCGTTGTTTGTTCACTAATTTAATATCTGGCGAACCGAAATCAGTTCCGTTGTCTGAAAAACTAGTTGGTGTAGCCACTAATTCACGTTGTTGCTTGTTAGCGATATTGGTTACCATTTTATCAAAATCTACCTTTTTTTTATTATCGCTTCTCGTTATAATTAGACTTCCTCTGTCAAAGGGGATAGTGTTAAAACTCAATTCTTTTTCAGAAAAACGCACTTTAATATCGTTCTGTAACAATTCTGCTAAAAAAGCAGCATCGTTTATGCTGTTCCATTTACTAATATAACCCACAGATTTTGGGGATGGTTTGTTGTATACTGCAGTGCTAATTTTAACCTCATTAGTTTTTAATAAACGGTTGCTTGCAACAGTTTCTAATCCATAAGCATATGGTATACTCCAAGAAGTAATATCATAGGTTAAAGGATTGCTTAATTTAGCATCTGGCTCGAACAAGGCTTTGACCATTTTTCCTTTTGCTTGATCGGTACTTACAATAATTCCGTTTTCAGCATTTATAGAACCATTTTTTTGAGTTCCATAATGATATCCTGAAGCATTTTTATCAATAGAATATCCCCACTTTATTTCATGTTTGTCTAATAAGTTGCTAAGTTTTTTTAATTTATCTGAATTACCATTTAATACGTAACTTTTATACCTTAACTGATCATTATTAAAATAGGTTTTAAATTCTTTATTTAGTTTTTCAGTGTTTTTTGAAGAAATTTCAACAGTTGATAAGCCTGTAGTAGTATGGTGTTGCATGCGGTCTACTAAAGTCAATACCGTACCTTCGTCTGTATTAATACCCAATCCAGCTCTTCCGTGTCCAGCTTGCTCATAGGTCATTCCAATAGCTCCCATAAACATCGGGTAGGTGTCTCCATAACTTGGATATAATAAATCGAATCGTTCTCTAGTAAAAAACAACCATCCTTCGCGATCAAAATACTTTGCATGGTTTTTACCTATTTGAACTTGGAAATCTCGTTGCCAATCTGAAATAACCTCATGGTAAGGTTCTGCTGCTGGAGCAAAATAATAAGGTTCGTTAATTCCTTGTTCGTGAAAATCTACATGAACGTGAGGCATCCATTGGTTGTATAGCTTTAATCGTTGTGTAGTTTCTATTTGTGTTGCCCAAACCCAATCTCTATTTAAATCGAACAAATAATGGTTGGCTCTCCCTCCAGGCCAAGGTTCGTTATGCTCGGCAGCTACTTGTTTTACATCGTAAGGAGTCGCTTTTACTTGATTGTACCAGTTTACGTAACGAGCGCGACCATCTGGATTGATACAAGGGTCGATAATTACCACCGTATTTTCTAACCATACTTGTTTCTTGGTAATAAGTATATATAGTGTTTGCATGGCAGCTTCTGAACTAGAAGCCTCATTACCGTGTACGTTATAGCTTAACCAAACAATCGCTTTTTCAGGATTGACATCTCCATCTATGATTCCTGCATTTTTAAGATGATTGGTTCTAATCGTTTCTAAGTTATTCAAATTATCCTTGGAAGAAACAATCGCATAGGTTAATTGTCTTCGTTCATTTGTTTTTCCATAAGTATCATAAATGACTAGCTTACTGTTAGCGGCTATGTACTCAAAATAATTAACTACCTCTGCGTGACGCGTAAATTGAGTTCCTAACTCATATCCTAAAAACTCGGAGGGCGATTTAATTTGAGCGGTGATGGATATTGAAATAAAAAGAAATAAAAGAGTCAAGTAACGAATCATGGTTTGTTTTTTATTAAGTGACTGCAATTTATAAAATGTTTTACATTTCACCCTATATATTTTTTAATTAACATTCTCTTGCAAAACACTATTAAGGATTTTGTATTTTTACGACAGATATTGCAAACTATTTTATGTCGATAACACACATACCTTATAAAAACACGGGATACTTTTCATCGTTAATGGTTGATTATATAGCTGAAAAAGAAGCGTTAGCACCTTTTTACCACCGTTTTCCTATGATTGATAATTTTAAAGCCCAATTAGTAGAAAAGAGTAGGTCTTTTAAAAAGGAAAACAGGAAGGTATTGGTAGCTAGTTTAAACAAGCAATACCAAGATTTTGACATTTCTGAAGCAACAAAAAGCAATATCAATTCACTTTTAAGTGAGCATACCTATACCATTACCACTGGACATCAACTTAATTTGTTTACGGGACCTTTATATTTTTTATATAAAATAGTTTCGGTGATTAATTTATCGGAACAATTAAATAAAAAACATTCCAATCATCATTTTGTACCCGTTTATTGGATGGCAACCGAAGACCACGATTTTGAGGAAATCAATTATTTTAACCTCTATGGCAAAAAAGCAGCTTGGAATCACGAAAGTGGTGGAGCCGTTGGAGCTTTAAAAACCGATGGACTGGAACAGTTATTGGTAACTTTAAAAACTAAAATAGGAACAAGTGAAAATGCTAAAAAACTCATTGACTTGTTTTATGAAGCTTATTTACAACACAAGAACCTAAGTGATGCTACCCGTTATTTGTCCAATCAATTGTTTGCGGAATATGGACTCGTTATTGTTGATGGGAATCATACCGAACTGAAAAAAGAATTTGCGCCTTTTGTAAAAAAAGAACTGTTTGATAAAGCTTCATTTTCAATCATTAATAAAACGACTGAGCAATTAGAAGCCATCGGTTATAACAAGCAAGTACAGCCTAGAGAAATCAATTTATTTTATATTATTAAAGGAATCCGAGAACGGATTATAGAGGAAGAAGGAAGTTTTAAAATTAATAATACGGACATTTTTTTTAACAAGAAAGAACTATTAAATGAGCTCGAAGAATTCCCAGAACGATTTTCACCCAATGCCTTATTAAGACCTCTTTTTCAAGAAGTGGTATTGCCTAATTTGTGTTATGTAGGTGGGGGTGGAGAATTGGCTTACTGGTTCCAACTAAAAGATTATTTTAAAAGTGTAGCAGTAACTTTTCCTATTTTATTATTGCGAAATTCAGTTTTGTTAGTTCCGAAAAAACTTACTAAGAAATTAGAAAAACTAAATGAAACTATCGAGGCGTTGTTTTTAAATACCGATGATTTAGAGAAAAAGCATACACAGCAGTTATCTACATTAAAAATTAATTTTACTCCCCAACGAGAACATTTAAAAAAACAATTTATAGACTTGTATGCATTGGCAAAACAAACCGATGCCTCTTTTTTAGGAGCCGTTGGTGCCCAAGAAAAAAAGCAACTTAACGGTTTGAATCATTTAGAAAAAAGATTGTTAAAAGCAGAAAAACGGAAACTAAAAGACCAAATACAACGCTTAACTTCTATCCAAAAACAATTATTCCCTAAGAAAAGCCTACAAGAACGTCTGGTTAATTTCTCTGAGTTTTATCTGGAACATGGAGATCAGTTAATACCGGAATTAAAAAAACAATTGGATCCGCTTTGTCACCAATTTACGGTGTTGGATTTATAGCTTAGTGTTGTTTGTGTTTAAAATTTTTAAACCAAGCACTTTTCGATTGATAATAACCAGACTTGCTATTTAAGTATATTCCTTTTCTTAAGTTCAGATCTTATTTCAGGAAGCATTTCTTTTGCGGCAATAATACCCAGTTCATATATTTTTTCATTGTCTTTACCACCCATTAACGAAAGGTCTTTTAAGTTAGGTTGAATTATAATATTAGCCAGTGACATTGACTCTTCGTTAGCATAATGTGACGCAACATCATAGGCTCGCAAGACTACCTTTTTACGATTTTTTAAAGCCACTATAGTATCGAATTGCATAATCCTAACCGCAATTATATATTTTGGATGATACTCTTTGGCAATATTAACAGGAACTCCATCTATGACACCTCCATCGACAAAAGTTGTGCCGTACATTTTTACAGGTTCAAAAACCCCTGGTATTGCACAAGATGCATTAACCGATGCTGATATTGGTCCAGCTCTTAAAGCTACAGACTTTCCCTTTTCAATATCTGTTGTAACAGCAACAAAAGGTATTTGTGTATCCTCAATCTGAGTAGCACGAAGCTGATTAGTCATATAACGTTGTAATTTCTTTCCCGAAACAAATCCAACGCTTGACAAAGAAAAATCAAAAACATCTTTTGCTTTTGTTGATTTTATCAATGGTATTAGATCGTCAATATTAGGATTGTCAGCATATAATGCACCCACCATGCTTCCCGCACTTGTGCCAACAATCAGGTCAATAGGAATTCCGGCATCTTCAAGTGCTTTTATGACACCTGCATGTGCCATTCCATGAAATGCACCACCTCCAAGAACAAGAGCAACATTAGGTCTCTCCTTAAGTACTCGCGCAGGAGGCTGTAATAAAGGACTGTCAATGACCATGAATTTTTTTGAACATGAATATCCGGCAAATAGCATCAATATACTAAGTGAAACAAGCTGAAACTGTTTTTTCATAATTGTAGGTATTAATAAGATACACAAACTTAATCTTATTTGGTTTAATTATTCAAGCCTCAGGGACTTAAATAATAATAGCTAATAGTAAAATCCATTTAATACCTCTTTGGTTCTTCCTTGTGGTCGTTTATTTTAAGTGGAGATATCGATTTTTTGCTATGAATTTGAATTTAACCTTTTGTGTATTCTTCTTGTTTTGTGTTTTCCAAAGTGCGTTTTAATAAAATGGTATAAATAGGTTCATTACCCAGTAATGCTGTACATACTGAAGCGATAACTGTGGTTACTATCAAGGGCAAAATTAATTCATAGTTTGATGTCATTTCTATTGCAAGTACTAATCCCGTTAGAGGTGCTCTAACGGTTGCTGAAAAAATACCAGCCATACCTGCGATGGCATATACACCTGGGTGAGAAATTAAATCGGGAAAATAGTGTTGCATACTAGTTCCAAAAAACATCCCGAAAATAACTCCAAGGGTAAGCATAGGTAAAAAAATACCTCCTGGTGCACCTGTGCTATAGCTAAAAATTGACAATAATAATCTTGCAATAAATAAAAACAATAAAAAAGATAATGTAAAAGAATGACCAACTCCTTTGGTAATTATATCGTATCCCCCTCCTATTAAATTGGGAAAAAACATGCCAATTACTGCAATGATTAATCCTACAGTAATTCCCGTATAAATTATTGGTATTTTAAAGGAAAATTTAAATAAATCCAACGATATAACAAGTAACTTATTATATATATAGCCTATAATACTACATAATAAACCCAGGATTATAAATATCCATAGTCCAAATATGTCTGGGCTTGGAAAAACCATTATCTCTATAACTGGTTTAGAATTAACTAAGATTCTAACAATAAAATCTGCTGCTCCAGCACCAATCATAATAGCAGCCACTGAATAAAAATTAAATTTAAACTGTCCATGCATTTCTTCAATTACAAAAATAATTCCTGCAAAAGGTGCGTTAAAAGCACTGGAAAGTCCTGCAGCCGCACCAGCAGAAACCAATGTGTTGCTTTCAATATCCGATTTCCCCAATGTGTCCTTTACCATTTTACCAATATTGGCTCCCAATTGAATAGTGGGTCCTTCTCGTCCTAACAGTAAACCACTTCCCAAGGAAAATAATGAAGCAATAAATTTTATGGGTAATACTCGTTTCCAACGCATAGGTCTCACTCCATCTAATGCCCCTTCTATTTCTTGAACTCCACTTCCTGATGTTTCAGGTGCAAATCTCCGAACTAAATATAATGCGATGCTTATTCCTGTAATTGCAAATAAAATAGGCCATAGCCAACTCATAAAACCTGAGTTTCCTGCATTTTCATATAAGTTAACTCTGAAAATTTCAATATAACTTAGTATAATTCTAAAAATGGCACCAACCAGTCCTACAATAATTCCAATTAACAGCGCATAAAATAATGGCTTGAAATTTTTATTATTTTCATTTTTAAATCGTTGGTATTTCTTATAAGATGTTTTAAACTTCATTATAAATTAGTTGAGTTTATTATTTATGATCGTGCTAACTTAGATGGAACGAAATATTTATTTCTTGAATTATCGTTCCAATTCCCATTATTAAAAAAAATTAAACCCATTGTTTTCATATCATTGTTCTTGTTTCTTAACTTGCAGGTAACCTTGTTGTATAAGATTAGTTAGGTGTTTCAAGCACCTAATTTAGTAAACAAATACGAACAAGAGAAAAATCCGAAGGAATTTTCTAAATGAACACTTACCAAAGCAATTAATTATAAACATTTTTAACTGTGTGTGTTTCTCTCGTTAATGTTTTAAAGGTCTTTTTTTTATCATACCTCCTTTTATATCCTTTATGCTATTCATTACAATAAAAGCATTTGGCTCAATTTTTTCGATTTCTGTATTTAATTTGTTTAACTCTAAACGGGTAATCACAGTGTAGATAATATCTATTTCTTTTGTAACACCATTTTTGTCATAACCGCCTTGACCTTTATAAATCGTCACACCACGTCCTAATTTATCAATTATCATTTCTTTTATACGGGTGCTCTGTGAAGAAATAATGGTTACACCTATATATTCTTCGATACCCTCAATTATGAAATCTAATGTTTTAGAAGCAGCGATATAGGTTATCATTGAGTAGAGGGCAATTTCAATAGAAAGTAAATAGGCTGCGAAAGAAAAAATAACAATATTAATCAGGATTATAATGTCGCCAATTGTTGTAGAAAATTTTCGACTCAAGAAAATTGCAAGAATTTCAGTTCCGTCAATTACCGCACCACCTCTAATCGAAAGTCCTATTCCCGCTCCAAGAAAAAAACCACCAAAAATTGCGACCAGTAAATCATCATCTGTAACATTTGGAAAGGGAACAATTGCGACACAAAGTGCAAGTCCAATAATTGCCAGCGCTGTTTTTATAGCAAAACGTTTCCCCATAATTTTATACCCAAGAAATACAAAAGGAATGTTGATACCAACTATAAGAAGGTAAAGAGGGATTTCTGTAATTGCAGCTAAAAGTAATGAAATCCCTGTAGCTCCCCCATCAATAAAATCGTTTGTTAACAGAAAGCCTTTAAAACCAAACGAAGCAGAAAAAATTCCAATTATTATAAGTGTTAAATTCTTAAAATTACGTTTTAGGGAAATAACAAATTGTTGGTATTCTTTTGCAAGTTTATATTCAGTGAGGTTTTCTTTTGGATATTTTTTTTTATCCTTGAACTTAAGACTTGTCCGAATGATAATATTTGCTAAAAATGGCTTCATCTTAAATTTATTTTTTTTCAATTATAGGTAGCGAGCGTATGAATTCACCCAAAAACATCTGATTTGTTAAATATCTAATGGATTTTAAATAACATAAAACCTATTTTTTTATCATTAGGTACACTTTTTAAATTATATTCAACACCACAAAAAAACCACCCAATAGGTGGTTAGTTAGACGACTGCTGCCGAGCCAATTAAAACAGGGGCTTAGGGAGAAATCTCTAGGTCCTT
>OJFC01000029.1_pt1 | contig 24666 bp, 17 predicted proteins | sample 1594021 | NCBI WGS metagenome assembly OJFC01 (sample SAMN05416739, study PRJEB24817) | seawater metagenome | isolation source: Sea water | place: Canada:Atlantic | collected 2013-07 | reverse complement strand
ATAAGAGACAGTTCAAATACATAGCAATACTATTAATTATAGTTATTGCGTATTTTATAATTACAACCTATCCAAAATTGGATTTGATAAGTGGCTTTGCTGCAAAGAGTATTTCATCACATTATTTTATTGGAGATCGTCCTATTAAATATACAGAACTAGAAGATAATTTAGCTTCAACTATGGGTATGGCTTCAAGTGAAATATTGGTTTCTGAAAAAATAACAAAATCAAATGTTTTTGACTTAAAAGAAAGAACTGCTTTTTATAGAGATGGTGTTGGCAGTGTTCTGATACCCACCGGTAAAAAAAGAATAAACGCTTCCTTTGCAAAACCAAAACGCAATAAAATATCTACTAACCTTGCATATCCTTATGGAGATCTGCCTCAAAAAGATACTATTTTTCAAAATATTGATTATAAGAAATTACATAAGGTCATAAATAATGCTTTTATAGATTCAGTTGGAATTGAAAAGAAAACGCGTTCTGCTCTTGTAATTTATAAAGGACAAATAATTGAAGAACAATATATCAATGGATTCGATGAGAAATCAATGATGTTGGGCTGGTCTATGGCAAAAAGTGTTACAAGTGCCGTTATTGGAGTGATGGTTAAAGAAAAGAGAGTGAGCCTTAGTCAAATTAATTTATTTGACGAATGGGGTGATGATTCTAGAAAGAATATAACGCTAGCGAATCTACTGAATATGAATAGTGGTTTAGAATGGGAAGAAAATTACACTAAAATATGCGATGCCACAAAAATGCTTTTTTTAGAAGAAAACATGACCCGATCACAATTGATAAAACCATTAATTGGTGAGCCAAACAATTCTTGGAATTATTCTAGTGGGACAAGTAATCTGTTAAGTGGGTTTATTAGAAATCAATTTCCAACACATCAAGATTATCTAGATTATTGGTATGAGAAAGTCATCGATAAAATTGGAATGAATTCTATGTTAATAGAAACTGATTTCGATGGAAATTACGTTGGAAGTTCTTATGCTTGGGCTACTACAAGAGATTGGGCTAAATTTGGCTTATTGTATTTATACCAGGGAAATTGGAATGGAGTGCAGGTTTTAGATCCTTCTTGGATAGCGTTTACAAAAAAACCAAGCAATGGATCTGATGGAGTTTATGGAGGTCATTTTTGGTTAAATGCTGGAGGAAAATTTCCAGATGTGCCAAAAGATATGTTTTCTTGCAATGGATTTCAAGGGCAAAGAGTGTGGATTATTCCATCTAAGGATTTAGTGGTCGTAAGAACAGGATTGCACGAATATCCATTTTTTGATATCAATCAATTTTTAAGTGACCTAATTTCAACTATAGAGTAGTACCATTTCCACCTTTAAATGGAATTGGTATTCGTAAATTCTTATTATATTGTAAAACAGAATAATTCAAATCATCTATGAAAAAAGTATTATGTACTCTAATTGCGTTTATAAGTATTCAAGTTAGTTCTCAAACGATTACTGCTGCCATAGGCTATCAAGGTTATGATGAATCACAAGCCTACTTTGGTGAAGGTGAATATCAACTGTTTATAGATACTATAGATGGAGTATTGGACAAGCCAATTATAATGATTGATGGATTTGATCCAGGAGATGGAAGAGATATCGCCATGTTGTATGCTGCATTGGATTTTAATGGAGAAAACTTAGCAGATATTTTAAGAAATGAAGGTTATGATTTTATTGCTTTAAACGCACCTTTATACACTTCAGATGGAAAAGATATAGACGGTGGTGCCGATTATATTCAGCGTAATGCAATGGTTTTAGTGGAGTTAATTAATTTTATTAATAATGAAAAAGTTGGAAGTGAAGAATTAGTGATAATTGGTCCAAGTATGGGAGGCTTGATTGCCCGATACGGATTATCATATATGGAACAAAATAGTATGGATCATGAAACACGCCTTTATATTTCTTTTGATTCACCTCATTTGGGTGCTAATATTCCTATAAGTTTTCAATATTTAATAAATTATTTTGCAAAAGGTCAAGACAATGCACAGGCTCAAGCAGTTGTAGAGAATGTTTTAAATAGTCCAGCAGCTAAAGAAATGCTAATCGATCATTATTCGGGCCATTTAATAGCTGGATCAGATTTTGAACAAGATCCAACTTTATTATTACCTGTTGGAGCTCCCAATTTTAGAGATGCTTTTCAAACGGAATTAGACAATTTAGGTTTTCCACAGAATGTTAGAAATATAACCATGATAAACGGTAGTGGAAATGGAACTATGATTGGTACTCCTGGAATGTCAATGATAGACACTAGCTTGGATTTGGGAAATAATCTGACTGCAGATATTTCACTTCATTTTGCTCCAGCTGCAGGAGAGACTATTAATGTAACAGATTTCACTGCTTATTTTATTGGGATTCCTGTTGCTTTTTTTGACGCTTTTGACGAATCATTTGCATTTACTGATGGTTTGGACAGTTCTCCAGGTGGAAAAGGTGATATTGCATCTGGACTTGTAGATATAAATGACCCTTTAATAGATGCATTTATTGAAGCCCTAGAACAAGAAAATTATTCGTTTATTCCTACGATGAGTTCATTGGCTATTAGCAATGAAAATAATTGGTATGAAATTCCTACTATTGGAGATTCTCCTTTTGTTAACACCTATGTGCCTCCCGAAAATGAAGATCACTCAGCCTTAACACAACAAAATGCAAATTTTGCTTTAGCTGAAATAAGACAAGAACCCTTAAATACTATAGGTTTTGAATTGGTTACTTATATTTTAATGGAAAACCCTGTTTCTGAACAAATTCGATTAAAACTAAATCCTTCGCTTTTATATACTAATGTTTCAATTTCGGTTTATAATACTTCAGGACAGCAAATCCTGACTAAAAAAAATCAAAACCCTTCAGGTATAATAACTATAAATCATTATTTAAAATCAGGTATTTATATACTAAATATTGTTGACGATGCGTATAATTATAATACAAAAATGATCGTTAAATAATTAAACGTAGTTGGATGTGTGCATTTGTTATTGTAAAAAGTAAAATAGCGTATTTTTGAAAAATTTAAAAATAGTAATTATGGTATCAACAAATATTGAAAAGGCTTTAAATAAACAGATTAGAATTGAAGCAGAATCTTCTCAAATATATTTATCAATGGCCTGCTGGGCAGAATCTAAAGGTTTTGAAGGAGTGGCTAAATTTATGTTCGCACAAGCAGATGAAGAGCGTGAACATATGCTGCGATTGTTAAAATATTTAACCGAACGTGGTGGAAAAGCAATCATTTCGGAATTAAGCAAACCTTCTACCGATTATAATTCTCCAAAACAGATGTTTGAAGAAGTTTTTGAGCATGAAATATTTGTTTCTAGCTCTATAAATGAATTGGTATCCTTAACTTTTGAAGAAAAGGATTTTGCAACACATAATTTTTTGCAGTGGTATGTAGCAGAGCAAATTGAAGAAGAAGCAACCGCTAGAACTATCTTGGATAAAATTAACTTAATTGGTGATGATAGAAGTGCTTTTTACTTGTTTGATAAAGATGTGCGTTCCATGAAAGCAAAACCTTCCGCTCAATAAATTAGCTATGGTGATAAGGTTCATTTCTTAAAATGGTGAATCCTCTATACAATTGTTCAATAAAAAACAAGCGAACCATTTGATGAGAAAAAGTCATTGTTGACAAGGATATCTTGCCAGTAGCACGCTGATATATTTCTTCACTAAACCCATAAGGTCCACCAATAATAAAAATTAAATTTTTAAGTCCACTATTCATTTTCTTCTGAAGAAATTCTGAAAACTGAACAGAACTAAATGTATTGCCTTTTTCATCCAAAATAATCATGGTATCCGATTTTTCTATTCGTTTTAAAAGTTCGTTTCCTTCTGCTATTTTTTGTTGTTTTTCAGATAAGTTTTTAGCATTTTTAATATCCGGTATTATTTCAAAATTAAATGAAACATAGAAACCAAGTCGTTTACTGTATTCTTCAATTAAAGCTTGCAGATCTTTAGAATCTGTTTTTCCAATCGCGAGTAGTTTTATTTTCATATTCTTGCTTATAGGATTGTCATATATTATAAAAATCAAAAATACAAAGATTACTACGTTCTTTTCTGAGTTCTTTCTTAATTGCTTCCAGCTAATTTCTTATTTTTGTTAAAAACCTACCCTTATGATTTCTGAAAAAAAATTTAATAAAGAAGTAGATTTAATTATTGTTAATGCTATACGGGAAGACATTGGTGATGGAGATCATAGCTCTCTAGCCTGTATACCGTATGATGCTACAGGTAAAGCGAAATTATTAGTAAAAGAAGATGGAATTATTTCAGGAATTGAATTTGCTAAACGTGTATTTGATTATATAGATCCAGGGTTAAAATTAGAACTATTAGTGGAAGATGGGAGTGAAGTAAAATACGGAGATATTTGTTTTTATGTTACAGGTAATTCACAATCCATTTTAAAATCTGAGCGATTGGTATTAAATGCGATGCAGCGTATGAGTGCTATTTCTACAAAAACTAAAAAGTTTGTAGATTTATTAGCGGGTACAAAAACAAAAATTTTGGATACCCGAAAAACGACACTAGGCATTAGAGCATTAGAAAAATGGGCAGTAAAAATAGGAGGAGGAGAAAATCATCGTTTTGCTTTATATGATATGATTATGCTAAAAGATAATCACATAGATTTTTGTGGTGGAATTACGAAAGCAATCCAACAAACAAAAGAGTATCTTTTAGATAATCGTTTGAATTTAAAAATTATTGTAGAAGCTAGAAATTTAGAAGAGATAGAAGAGATATTGCAATCTGAAGGGGTGTATAGAATTTTAATTGATAACTTCAATTATGAAGATACTAAAAAAGCAGTTACATTGATTGGTGATAAATGCCTAACAGAATCAAGTGGTGGTATCACATTAGATACCGTAAAAAAATATGCAGAATGTGGAGTAGATTTTATTTCAAGTGGTGCTATCACTCATTCAGTCTATAATATGGATTTAAGCCTAAAAGCAATATGAGTGATAACATCGAAAAATACATCTTAAAAATACCGATACTAAGATTGCTGATTACCATTCCTCAAAAAATTTATTTACCCAGATTTAAAGGACTGACATTATATGATCTCATTAAAACTTATTTCTTTGGAATAATAGAAGGGACATTTTCATCTAGAGCAGGATCTATTGCATTTAGTTTTTTTATGGCATTGTTTCCTTTTATATTATTTCTTTTAAACTTGATTCCTTATTTACCGATAGAACCTCATCATTTTGTCGAATTTATAGAAGATGTATTACCAAAGGATACAGCAAGTTTTTTTATGCCAGTTATCCTAGATATAATTGATAACCCAAGAGGAGGCTTGCTTTCGCTAGTGTTCTTGTTGACTATATTTTTAATGACAAATGGGGTAAATGCTATATTTAGTAGTTTTGAATACTCTTATCATATCACTATTAATAGGTCTTTTTTTAAACAGTATTTTGTGGCATCATTGGTTTCCATATTTTTAGCTTTATTACTTTTATTAACCATCGTTATTATCGTTTTTAGTGAACGATTTATATGGGATTTAAGCAAAGAAGAATTATTGAGTAATGGAGTGTTTTGGATAGAAATCATTCGAACTATTATTTTTCTTATTTTGGTCTACTTTGTGATTGCTATTCTCTACTACTTTGGAATTAAAAAAGGAAAGAATAATCGCTTTTTCTCTATTGGAGCTTTCGTTACGACGATGTTATTTGTTTTAACGACGTATCTATTTGGAGTTTATATTACTAATTTTTCAAATTATAACGAATTATACGGCTCTATTGGAGCTTTATTGATTTTAATGCTTTACATATGGATTAACTCTAATTTATTGTTATTAGGGTTCGAATTAAATGCAACATTAAAAACCCTTAGATTAAAAGAATAATACAGTGTATTTTATAGACGTCATCTTACCAATTCCTTTAAAACAAACATTTACCTATGAGGTAAATAAAGATGAAGCTATGTTCCTTAAACAAGGAATGCGAGTTGCAGTTCCATTTGGGAAATCTAAACTATATACGGGAATTGTTTTTGCAATCCATAGAACAGCTCCTCAGGGTTATGAAACTAAATCTATTGATCAAATTTTAGATGAGAAGCCAATTGTAAATGGGATTCAGATAAAACATTGGGAATGGATAGCCAATTACTATATGTGTACTTTGGGTGAAGTTTTGAGAGCCGCTTTACCTAATGCCTTTTTATTGGAAAGTGAAACGATTATAACGTTAATAAATAAGACGCCCCAAGATGAATCTAAATTAAGTGATCAAGAATTTTTGGTTTTAGAAGCATTACAACACCAATCATCTTTGCATATAAATGATATTCGCACCATTTTGGATAGAAAAAATGTAGTAAGCATACTGCAGAAACTTTTAGAAAAGGGAGTGATAGGCGTACAAGAAGAAGTTTATGATAAATACAGTCCAAAAATTAAACGCTATATAAAACTTTCACCTGACTATTCTTCAGAAGAAAATTTAAAAAAATTATTAGATTCTTTAAGGAGAGCACCAAAGCAAAAACAAGTTCTTATGGCATTGTTTATGCTGTCTTCACAAGAAAAAAAACCAATAGAATCGATATTTCTTCAGAAAAAAAGTGAAACTAGCTCTTCTGTAATTAATAGTTTAGTTAGCAAAGGCATTTTGGAAGAATATTTTATTCAAAAAGATAGGATAACTTATGAAGGTGAGGACTCTTCGGATATAAAAAAATTAAGTGATGCCCAATCGGAAGCATTTAAAAAAATAAAAACCTCTTTTTTAACTAAAAACACGGCATTATTACAGGGGGTAACTTCAAGCGGAAAAACGGAGATTTATGTTCAATTAATTGAAGAAATTCTGCAACAGCATAAACAGGTTTTATATATGCTGCCAGAAATAGCATTAACAACTCAACTAATAAGCAGGTTGCAATATTATTTTGGTGAAAAAATTTCAGTGTATCATTCAAAATATTCGATAAGTGAGCGAGTTGAAGTTTGGAACAATGTATTGGAAAACAAACCAAAAGCTCAGATTATTATCGGTGCACGATCCTCACTTTTTCTGCCTTTCTCTAAGCTAGGGCTTATTGTTGTCGATGAAGAGCATGAGCCTTCTTTTAAGCAATACGCACCCTCACCGCGTTATAATGCTCGAGATAGCGCAGTAGTACTTGCTAAATTACATACTGCAAAAGTATTAATGGGTTCAGCAACACCTTCATTGGAAAGTTACTACAATGCAAAAAATGACCGTTATGGATTAATTACATTAAAACAACGTTTTGGTAATGTTATGATGCCAGCGATAGAATTGGTAGATATAAAAGAAAAGTATCGAAAAAAATTAATGAAGGGTCATTTTAGTGATCGTTTGCTGGAAGAAATAAATGTATCACTAAAGAATAACGAACAAGTAATTTTATTTCAAAATAGAAGAGGCTATTCACCAGTGATAGAATGTAATACTTGTGGTGTTTCTCCGCAATGTCCAAATTGTGATGTAAGTTTAACGTACCACCAATATAAAAATCAGTTAAGGTGTCATTATTGCGGTTATAATGTGCCAAAGATGATATCTTGTATTGCTTGTGGAAGTGAGACATTAGATCATAAAGGCTTTGGTACAGAACAGATTGAATTAGAGTTGAAAGAATTATTTCCTGATCATAGAATTGCTAGAATGGATCAGGATACGACCAAGCGAAAACATGCGCATGCCAAAATAATTGAAGCCTTAGAACTTCAAGAAATAGATATATTAGTTGGTACTCAGATGTTAGCAAAAGGATTAGATTTTAGACATGTTAGTTTGGTTGGGGTAATGAATGCAGATAATTTATTAAATTTTCCCGATTTTAGAGCTCATGAAAGGAGTTTTCAATTGTTACAACAAGTTGCAGGTAGGGCAGGGAGAACTAAAAAAAGAGGAAAAGTAATTATACAAACCTACAATCCATATCATCAAATATTACAGCAAGTTAGTACCAATAGTTTTGATGAAATGTACAAACAGCAAATGGAAGATCGGTATCAATTTAAATATCCCCCTTACTATAGGATGATTAAAATTGTAGTTAAAGAACGATCTTTCCAAAAAATGGATAAAGCAGCTATTTGGTTAGCTAATGCTTTAAAAATACAGTTAAAAGAAAATGTGCTTGGCCCAGAAACTCCATCAGTAGGTAGAATTCGTAATATGTTTATAACTAACATCTTGGTTAAAATCCCAAAGGATCAATCGGTAGCAAAAACAAAAGGGTATCTCAATTCAATTATGAGAAATTTTAACTCGATAAAAGAATTTTCAAGTGTTCGAGTAATTATTGATGTAGATAATTATTAACGTTTCATAGAAGCTGTAAGTGCTTCAACAAGCTGAGATTTTCTATTTCTGCTTAAAGGAAGATGCTGGTTTTCCAATTCAATGACTCTACTGTTGAGTCGTACAATTTTGTCAAGATTTACGATATATGATTTGTGAATTCTTAAAAATCGATCTTCAGGTAATATGACTTCAAATGCTTTCATGGTTGAAAGAACAATTAATGAGTCATTTTCGGTAATTAACTTTACGTAATCTCCTAATGCTTCAATATATTTTAAATCGTTTAAGAATACCTTACGTTTTTTAAGATTACTTTTTACAAAAATAAAATCATTTTCATCGAAAGCCTCATTATTTTTCATTTTAAAATTACTAACAGCCTTATATACAGCATTTGAAAAACGTTCTTTTAAAATTGGTTTGTGTAAGTAATCTACAGCATCATAATCAAATGCTTTAAAAGCATATCTAGTTTCACCAGAAACAAAAATAATTTGAGGTTTTAAAGTAAGATCATCTAATAAGGCAAATCCAGACATAATCGGCATTTCAATATCTAAAAAAACGAGGTCAATTTTTGTTGTTTCCAAACCTATTTTTGCTTCAATTGCATTATTGTATTCGACAATAACTTCTAAATAAGGATGTTTTTCTATCAATCTTACAATAGATAGTCTTTGCAAAGCAGAGTCATCTACAATTGCGCATTTTAATATTGGTTTATTCATACTATTAGCCTTAGGAACATACAAAGTATCTAAAATACCGATGAAATACAAGTTTTGTTAACTTTAACGATGAAATAAGAGTTTTTCCTTGTTTTTTGTAGGATTAAAATTTACTTATATAAAGAGGTTTGTTAATAATAAAAAAAGTAGTATTTTTGCACGCTCTTGGCGAAGTGCTGAGGTATTAATTAATAATTTAAAATAGATTTTTATGAATCATTATGAAACTGTTTTCATCTTAAATCCCGTTTTGTCTGAAGATCAGATAAAGGAAACAGTAAAGAAATACGAAGATATTCTTGTTTCTAAAGGTGCTAAGATGATATCCAAAGAAAATTGGGGGCTAAAAAAATTAGCTTACGCAATTCAACACAAAAAAAGTGGTTTTTATCACTTATTTGAGTTTACAATAGATGGTGAAGCTCTTAACGACTTAGAAATTGAGTTTAGAAGAGATGAACGTATTATGCGTTACCTAACTGTTGCACTAGATAAACATGCAATCGCTTGGGCTGAGAAAAGAAGAAATCGTAACAAAAAAACCGCATAAGCTATGTCATCTATAGAACAACAAGCAAAAGGAAAAAAAGAGGGAGATATTAGATATTTAACACCTCTTAATATTGAGACTTCTAAGGTTAAGAAATATTGTATGTTTCAAAAATCTGGAATCAAATATGTTGATTATAAAGATGCTGATTTTTTAATGAGGTTTATTAATGAACAAGGTAAAATTTTACCAAGAAGATTAACAGGTACTTCATTAAAATACCAACGTAAAGTTGCTGTAGCTGTAAAAAGAGCTCGTCATATAGCATTAATGCCATACGTAGCAGATTTATTAAAATAAAAAATAGATAGGATATGGAACTTATATTAAAACAAGACGTTGAAAATCTAGGATTTATTAACGACTTAGTAACTGTAAAAAATGGATACGGTAGAAACTTCTTACTTCCTCAGGGATTAGCAGTTTTAGCTACACCATCTACAAAAAAGATACTAGCAGAAACTTTAAAGCAACGTGCTTTTAAAGAAAAGAAAATAGTTGATGATGCTCAAAAAGAAGCAAATAAACTAAACGAATTAGAAATTAAAATAGCTTCTAAAACTGGAGAGGGTAACAAATTATTTGGATCTGTTTCTAGCGCTAATTTAGTAGAAGCTCTTGAAAGTAATGGGGTAACTATCGACAAGAAATTTATTACCATCGCTGGTGGATTAATTAAACGCACTGGTCAATATGAAGCTAAAATTCGTTTTCATAGAGATGTTATTGCTAATTTTTCTTTCGAAGTAGTTGGAGAAAAAAAATAGATATTGTTAATTAATAACTAAAAGTTGTTAATATAAAAAACCATTTACCTTCGTAAATGGTTTTTTTTATTTTTATTTTCGAATTATAATAACCAATTTATTTATTTATGATGAAACATTACAAAAAATTATTATTTGCTATGTTTTTTTTATTGGGAGCGATAAGTGCTGAGGCACAGGTAACATCTTCTAGTATTAAAGGTTTAGTTTTGGATGAAAGCAATCAGCCCTTTTCAGGAGCAAATGTTGTGGCCATTCACACACCTTCAGGCACAAAATCTGGTGCAATTACCAATTTTGAGGGCAGGTATAGTTTACTTAATATGAGGGTAGGTGGTCCATATACGGTCACCATAACTTATTTAGGGTACGATAGCCAAATTTTTAATAATGTATACCTTGATTTGGGGATCACCTATAATTTAAATGTAGTCTTATCAGAGGATAGCCAACAATTAGATACAGTAGTTATTACTGGAAGTACTGGTAAAAGCACCTTCGGATCTGATCGAACAGGTCAAGAAACCAATGTAGGTAGAAGAGAATTAACTCGTTTACCATCCATTTCAAGATCTGCTAAAGATTTCACAAGATTAGAACCTTCTGCGAGTGATGGGTCTTTTGGAGGAAGAAATGATCAGTTTAACAACTACTCACTAGACGGTGCGATTTTTAGTAATCCTTTTGGTCTAGACGCAGCAACTCCTGGAGGGCAGACAGATGCTCAGCCTATTTCCTTGGATGCTATAGAACAAATACAAATTTCTACAGCGCCTTATGATGTAAGACAGTCAGGTTTTACGGGTGCCTCAGTAAATGCGGTTACTAAAAGTGGAACAAACGATTTTCATGGTACCGTTTATGGTTTCTACAGAAATCAAGACCTTACCGGTAGTAAAGTTAAAGGTGATGATATATCAGTTCCAAAACTAAAACAATTACAATTCGGTGCCAGTGCTGGTGGTGCAATTGTAAAAAATAAATTATTCTTTTTTGCCAACTTTGAAAAAGACGACAGAGAAGATTTAGCTCAAAATTGGTTACCAAATACAGGTACTGGTTTTATCAATGAATCAAGAGTTTTAGAATCTGATTTAAATGAAGTTAGAGATGCATTATTAAGCGTAGGATATGACCCTGGAGCCTACGAGGGATATACTCATAAAACAGAATCGACTAAGGGAATTTTTAAATTGGATTGGAACATTAATGATAATAACCGTTTAGCTATTATTTATAATTTTTTAGATGCCTCAAAGGAAAAACCTGCTCATCCATCAGCTTTAGGGTTTAGAGGTCCAAGTGCATCCACTTTACAGTTTGAAAATGCAGGCTACCAAATCAATAATAAATTAAATTCCATACAAATGGAGTTGAATTCTAATTTTGAAGGAAATGCTTCTAATAAATTGCAAATAGGCTATAGTTCATTTCATGACTTTAGAAATCCAAAATCGACTCCTGCACCATCTATAACAATTACTAAAGATGGATCTAATTATATTATTGCAGGTCAAGAACCATTTTCAATTCATAATGACCTTAAACAAAAGGTTTTTCAGTTTTCTGATAATTTAAGTTTTGTAAAGGGGAATCATACGGTAACTTTTGGTGTATCCTTTGAAAAGTTTGAATTTGATAATTCTTTTAACTTAGGCGCTTATGGAGCACAAGGTGTATTCTTCCCAACTTCAACTATGGAAGGATTTGGAGAATATGTTTCTTCAGGTGCTTTACAAGAAGCTTTTGATTTTGCAATTGCTCAAAATGCTTCTTTAAATGAAAACGGTGAAGGCAACCCTGGAGGTTGGGCTTTAGCGGAAACAAATGTGGGTCAAATGTCATTTTATACTCAAGATGAATGGGATGTTTCGAATAACTTTAAATTAACCTATGGAATTCGTTTTGATAAACCATTGTATTTTGATACCGCAGAAAAAGCACAAGAAGTAATTGATAATGCTTGTTGTAACGTACCTAGCATTCCTTATGTAAACCCTAATACAGGGGAAACAGTAACTATTGATAATACTCAAATGCCGTCTAATAAAGTATTGCTTTCTCCAAGGTTTGGTTTTAATTATAACCATAAAGGAGAGGATAAACTTCAACTGCGTGGAGGTTCAGGAGTCTTTACTGGACGTTTACCATTTGTTTGGATAGGTAATCAGATATCAAGTCCAGAAGTATTTTTCTTGCAAGCAGTAGATCCAGATTTTAAGTTTCCACAAGTTTGGAGAACCAATTTAGGGACCGATTATAGATTTGACGGTGGATTAATTTTAACTGGAGATTTATCTTACACAAAAGATATCAATGCTGCTCATGTTCAAAATTGGGGTTTATTGCCTCCTAGTGGAACTTTAGGTGGTGTGGATAATCGTCCGATTTATACTGCTAATGATCTAATTAATAATGCGTATGTAATGACAAACTCAGATAAAGGAAGTACTTGGAATGCTACTTTAAAAGGTCAAAAAACATTTGGGGAAGGGTATTATGTAATGTTGGCTTATAACTATTTAAATTCACAAGATGTTAATTCTATTGAAGCTGAAATAACAGGGGATGCTTTTGCATTCAATGCAGCATTAGGTAATGTAAATGATGCTGTTCTTGCGAATTCTAAATATGGTGATCAACACAGAGTTATTGGTGTTGCTAGTAAAAAATGGAAATATGGAAATGATAAGTGGGCAACAACAGTTTCTACATTTTTCGAATATGCAAAAGGAGGACGTTTTAATTATACTTATGGAGGTGATATCAATGGAGATGGGTCTAATTTAAATGATTTATTATACATTCCAACAAGTGCTGAAATTAATCAAATGGAATTTTCTGGAGCAGGTCAAGGTGCAGCATTTGACGCTTATATTAGTCAAGATGATTATTTGAGTGAACGCAGGGGAGAATATGCAGAGCGTTATGGAGCTCTTTCTCCTTGGAGAAGTCGTTGGGATTTAAAAATATTACAAGATTATAATATTAAAATTAACGACAAAAAAACAAACACCATTCAAATAAGTGTTGATATGTTAAACGTAGGAAATCTAATTAGCTCTGATTGGGGTCTTATTCAACAACCCAACAATGTACAGCCTATTGGAGTATCTTTAGATGCTGCTACCAGTATGCCAACCTATACTTTTAATCCTGATTTAAAAGAAACATTTGGATATGATTCTAGTTTAGCTTCAAGATGGCAAGTGCAATTTGGATTGCGTTATATATTCTAAATAAATATAAATTTTATACTTAGATTTGTGCCCCTATTTTAGGGGCACTTTTTATGATGAAATATACGAGATTTACCAAAGAACAATTTGAAGAACTGCAAGAAGAATTTATAAACTTCTTGGCAGCACAATCCATAACTGGGAAGGAATGGGATGAAATTAAAAGAGTAAAACCTGAAGTAGCAGAAGAAGAGTTGGACGTTTTTAGCGATCTAATTTGGGAAGGTGTTTTAAATAATGCTTCCTATCTTGAAAATATTTCTGCACAGCAATTATTTCTTTTTAAAGTAGAAGAATCTTTTATGAAATTGATAGTAATTAAAACTACGAATCAGAAAATTGATTTCACTACAGTAGCTGGTTATAAATGGCTTCAAAAGAATTTTGCTTTTGATGAAGTTGAGTTTTTTACAGCTAATAAGGATTTTACAGGAAATAAAAACGAAGATATTTTTTCATTAATAGAACAAGGTGCTATTATATCTAAAGGAGAATTATTTAATTTTTTTAATAAAATTGTAAATTAAACCTTTAGTTTCTTCAATTATTTGAAACTTATTTTATTGTTTATCTGAAAACAATAACTCTTTTATTGATTTGTGTGCCATCAGCCAATTCAATTTTTAGAATGTAAATACCATTACTTAGTTTAGTGACATCTATTATGCGATCCGTTTTTTGATACTGTTTAACTACTTGCCCATTTATCGAAATCATTTGTAAATTTTCTATTTGGTGGCTACTATCTGTCACATCAATATGGATTTTTGTCGAAGCAGGATTGGGGTATATTCTTATCTCTTGCATAAATTCTTCTGATAAACCAAGGATTGAAAATTCAGCAGTGATTTCGCAGCCATCGAAATCAATTACAGTTACCGTTTGAACATTACCAGTTATGTCAATTGAAATGTTATATGGTTCTACGCCTCCTATTACAATGACTTCTTCATCTATTATATCGATATCCATCGTATCGAGCAAGCAACAAACATCTGGTGTTTCATTTGAAGGTTCACCATTTGGATAATACAGGTCAATAATGTCCTGAAGAATATCAGTTCTCTCTTGAGCTTCAGCTGCATTGTAAGACAGCGATTTTTGGTAATGCCATCCAACACCGTAGTCAGGAGTAGCAGTAGGTCCATCCGTGAAAAGATTTGGATATACGAAAAGAGCATAATCAACGAATGCCACGTTGTTCTCAGGAATCAGCATAAAATAATCTTGCAGTCTATTGTATATGGTTTGAGATGGGACAATGTCAATTTGATCCAATGCGTTTTGTAATGCAATCGAATCTTGTGGAAGAATTCCAAAAACATGAAATAAAGGACGTAAATCCACTTGAGCAGCGGCAGACATTCGAAGGATTCTACTGTCAATATCTTGATTATTAATACCGTAATCAATTCCGTTTTCGAAGTCGATGTATTCTTGCTTCCAGAAGTTTCTAAGTGGGCACCAGTCGAGTATATTTACTATTTCAAAATAGTGACCGTATCCTCTATGTTGGTAGCGTACTTCATCATTTGTAGTATTTGAAATATCCCGCTCCGCACCAAAAGTATTTGACACCATTCGGTGGGTTGCTGTTCTATCAATGTCAAAAGTATTGGGAACAAAGCTGTATTTTACCGCTTCATTGAGGTCTTCATTCAAGCCATAATTCAAGGCCATGATGTATGGAAAATTGACCAACGCTTCCACTTCTCCCGGAAATTTGGTCATTGCCAAGGCATGCCCAGATTCATGAAAGTTTACCTCATCATCTGGCCCTGGTCCGTTAAGAAAGAAAGGATAATCAGCGGGATACCAGTCCAGCGGTGAATTTGACATCGGATAACCAATTGAAAAAGCCGAACTTCTGATATTTACATCAGGAAGCATATACATATTGTGCTTGTCTGAAACAATATCTCGAGCCATGATAGAATTGACACCCTGTAAAGCCGTATCCCAGTCTAGCAAGGCTTGCATGAGGTCATATTGACCTGGCACAATGGAATTTGAATAGATGCTGAACATAACATTGTCAGTTTCAAAGACAGCCCAAGGTCCGGGCTTGCTCAATTCAGCATTAAAGTCAGGTGTTTCATAAAACGACTTTAAAGAAAAGAAAGGGCACTCTACGCCATTGGTGACACTTACCTCTACAATCCCCTGATCCGCTCCGTAGGGAACAAGAATGGAGATGGCGCCACCAAATGGATTGAAAACCTCAATGGTGGTATCGTTAATAGGAAATTTTTTCGTGATTCTGTCCAATCGCTTAAATTGGTCTCTGTTGGTCAAATCCCATTCATGTGAACCAACTCTTACGTAATAATCTTGATCCACCAAGCTAATAGGTACTGTAACCGTGGCTATACTTCCAGGAGCAAGATAAAGTCCAGTTGGTCTAAGAGCGTGATTAGTATTATCCCCGTTGATGTCGAAGTAAGGATTGGCTCCATCCGGATCTGCAAAATTTGCTCGGATAAGCACGGAATGACTCACCGATGGATCCGCTGGAGGCTCAACGTATCCGGGGAAGGTGTAACTAGTGTTGTATTGCCATCCATCAATATGTTCAGGATATGCTGCATATACCTCTGGTGTCATTACAAAATCTAGTAATCCCTGTTGGAGCGCAACCATTGCCCTTTCCAGTCCAAGGCCAGGTGCTGTGACCGGATCTTTTGAAAAGCCGTTGACCGTACTAGGAGTCGAGAAAAGCGGACCTATTATATTGTCATAATCCTCGATGACGCTTTTTGCAAGTAATATTATATTCTCGTCAGGTAAACATTGAGATTGTGTAAGAAGTATATCCCTAATTTCTAAGAGCTCTGATTCTGTAAGTATGTTATTACTGTTTATGTGATTTTGTAAATCAATTAAAGCTTCCGATGTTTCGCAGGGAGTATTTGTGGTGAAAGTTGCATAAGATCCAATATCATTAGAACCACTTGAAACAAGAAAATCATCTAAATACAGCCAATATCCACCTGGCGCAAAAATGCCATCTCCGTATTCATCATAGATTTCAAAAACAACGCTTGTTTCTTCAGGAACACAATCAGTATACGAGTAGTTAGTGAAGTTTTCATAAACACCTCCTTGACCGCCTTGCATAATAATATCTCCACTTTCATAGGATAAAGTCCAATAGTTTTCGAAACCATAATTATCGGTTAGAATATCTACTCTAATTTCAACTTGGCCTGCAGGGCATTGTGCGAAACTGTAGTTTGTGAAAAGTGCTATAATAAAACTTACTAGTATTATCTTTCTCATTATAAATCTATTTATTACAAATATGCAAAAAGATATAATAGTTAATCTCACATTTAGAGGTTAAAATAAAATTATTCTGTTCGGCAATTGACAGCCACACTTTTTGTGGGTCTGTTGTATTTTCAATTCCAAATGTTTGATCAAAGTTTTCGCCTTTTCCATGAAATAACACCACAAGTGGCTTATCAAGTTGCTCTTTAGGAACATAGGCTTGATACTCATGGTTTGTTCCATTTATAAGTTTAAAATAAGACCTTGTTCAATTTTTTTGGTAAGTTATTAATTTTTAATAGGAAGCTAAAAGTAGAACAGGAATCATATAAACAATTTTAATCATAGTTGTTTTTTTTATTGGGTAATTCGGTTAGTATACTAAGTTTGACCTTCTTTAGGATATTAGGAATTTATATACATTGTTGGTATTAGCTATAAATCATAAACTTCATTAATTTTCCCAATATTAAACCCTTGATCTAAAACATTTTTAGCTTCATTATTTTTTAAGTCAATTACAGGATTTGTATGGTTGAAATGAATAAATATTACTTTTTTTCTTTCTATAGAATCAAGTGTTTTAAACATTTCAAGGCTTTCAATTATAAAAGGATGTGGGATTTGAGAAATATCGCGATTATTTATTTCTTTTCCACTATAAAATGTAGCATCTAAAAAGGCATAATCTACTTTCTTAACTTCTTCTACAATACTTTTATCCCACTTATTCCATTTGTCAATATCTGGTATGAATAATGCAGTTTTATTAGGTCCTTCAATTCTATAACCAACCGTTTCAGAATATTCATCTCGATGCGGCACTAAAAAAGGAGTAACCATTAAATTTGGTGTAAGAGAAATTGATTGTTCCTTTTCAATTTGAGTCAGTGAAATATTTTTATTTGTAACGAGCTGACTCCAGGGACCATTTGTTTCTAAATATTCTTTCATTCTAGGCATAGCAAATACATTAACATTTTTTGCATTTGCAGCTTCTTTTCCTAAATACATTAATCCTGTATAATGGCCAATATGAGCGTGGGTTAAGAAAATTCCATCGACCATTTCATTCTTGTTTTGAATAGCATCTTTTAATAGCACCTTCATTTGTTTTGCTATATCAGGAGTTGCTTCAAATAAATATTTTTTACTGTAGTTATTATCAACTAAACCCAATGCAACAACTTGTCTATCCTTATCAGTATAGCTAAATAAGTCTTTACAACACTCTTTTTTACAGGCTATATGTGGAGAACCAGCATCTTGAATAGTTCCAAGGACAATTAAGGATGTACTCTTTTTATGTAGTATCTGATTGGTCTTGATTTTATGTGTTTTCTCAGGTAATTGGTTATTTCCACAAGAATAAATCATACTGACTAATAAAAATATAAAATAATGTTTCATTTTTTATCTAAAATGTTATTCATACCTCAAACTTTCGATAGGATCAAGTTTAGAGGCTTTCATAGCTGGATAAAAACCTGCGATAATTGCTACAACAAATGTAATAATTGTTGCCCAAATCATAGGAATCCAGGGCAAAGAGAATTCAGATTCAAAAAAGGAAGAAAAAATCAACCCTGTTAAAATTCCCAATATGATTCCTAAAACACTACCTATTTGACCAATCACAATGGTTTCGATAAAAAACTGAGTTGATATGGTAGCGTTTTTTGCGCCTAGTGCTTTTCGAACTCCAATTTCTCTAGTTCTTTCAGTTACAGATACTAACATGATATTCATTAATGCGATCGAAGAACCTAAAATAGTAATGATACTAATAATCCAAGCAGCAACTTCTAAGTAGCCTGTGATACTTGCAACTCTATTAATTAAATCATCACTTCGTTCTATTCCAAAGTCATTCTTTTCAATAGGACTTAGTCCTCTAATGTTTCGAAAAGTAACAATGGCTTCATCTTGAGCAGCATTTAGTAATTCTGTTTCTTTTACCATAATGCTAATGGTATAGTTGATGTTAGGCTCCGTAAAAATACCTCTGGCAACCTGAATTGGAATTAGAACTTTTAAATCTTGATTGTTTCCAAATGTAGATCCTTTAGATTCTAAAACACCAACCACTTTAAATTTTACACCTCTAATGCTAATGGTTTTACCGATAGGATTATCATTTACAAATAAACTCTTTAAAAAGTCCGAACCGATAATACAGACTTTGTTATTATTCTGAATATCAAAAATGGTAAAGTTTCTTCCGTTTTCTATTTCTGTTCCTGTATTTTCAAGATAAAACTCATTGATTCCATAAATCTGAACTTCGGGATCTGTTTTTTCGCTTTCAAATTTAACTTCTGCGGCTCTAGTTCCTGTAAATGATAAGGAGGTTTGAGTGGTTGGGTATTCGTAAATAGCTACAAATTCTCTAATGTTTTGATAACTTATAATTGGATTTACCTTTTCTCTTTCCCCGCCACGTCTTTGTATATTAAAATCGTAACGTTGTATGTTAAAAGTATTTGAGCCCATAGAAGCAAAACTTCCTGAAATCGAGTTTTCCATTGCTTTTACAGCACTTAAAATACCTACTAAAGCCCAAATACCAATTGCGATAATAACAACCGTTAAGATGGTTCTTAATAATTGAGTTTTAATTGAATTAAGGGCAATTTGTACATTAACTCGAAAAAGGGAAAACATAAAAAGGGTTTTATTTTATCCGTTAGACTAAAATTGAACTATAAAGTTACCATTATTTTGAAATATCTTTATCATTTAAATTTGAAATTAGGATATTTGCAGAACTATATACAAAAATAAAGAAACTAAATATTATCAACGTGGCACAAAAACCATCCATACCAAAAGGAACTAGAGATTTTTCACCTCTAGAAGTATCCAAAAGAAACTATATCATGACTGTGATGAGAAATAGTTTTAAAACTTATGGGTACCAGCCTATAGAAACTCCATCATTTGAAAAAAGTGATACCTTAATGGGTAAATATGGAGAAGAGGGAGATCGATTGATTTTTAAGATTTTGAATAGCGGTGATTATTTAAAAAAAGCAGATGATCAATTATTATCAGAAAAAAACAGTTTAAAGCTTACATCAAGTATTTCAGAAAAAGCCTTGAGATATGATCTTACAGTACCTTTTGCTAGGTATGTGGTGCAAAACCAAAACGATATTATATTTCCTTTTAAACGGTATCAAATTCAACCAGTATGGCGTGCAGATCGTCCGCAAAAAGGACGATTTAGAGAGTTTTATCAATGTGATGCCGATGTGGTAGGATCTACTTCCTTATGGCAAGAAGTTGAGTTGGTTCAGTTATACGACGATGTATTCAAGCAACTAAACTTAAAAGGGATTACTATTAAATTAAACAATCGTAAGATTTTAAGTGGTATTGCTGAAGTGATTGGTGCAGAAGATAAATTAATAGATTTTACGGTTGCCTTAGATAAGTTGGATAAAATAGGTGAGGAGGGCGTTAAAACTGAAATGTTAAGCAAGGGTATTTCTATAGAAGCATTGGATAAATTAAATCCATTATTTGGTTTAACTGGGACTGCTTCAGAAAAACTTTCAGAATTAAAGAAAATGCTTTCTTCTTCAGAAACGGGTTTAAAAGGAATTGAAGAGTTAGAATTTATTACCAATGCTTTTGAAACGCTTTCATTAAAATCAACACTATTAGAAGTTGATGTAACTCTTGCAAGAGGTCTTAACTACTATACAGGAGCTATTTTTGAAGTTTCACCACCAGAAGGAGTAAACATGGGAAGTATTGGCGGTGGTGGTCGTTATGATGATTTAACAGGGATTTTTGGATTAAAAAATACGAGTGGTGTTGGTATTTCATTTGGACTGGACAGAATATATTTAGTCTTAGAAGAATTAAATATTTTCCCTGAAACTGTACTTGCTACTACAAAAGTACTGTTTATTAATTTTGGTGATAAAGAATCGTTATATGCAATGCAAGCCATTTCTAAATTAAGAGAAAATGGGATTGCTAGCGAATTATACCCAGATCAAACTAAAATGGGAAAACAAATGGGCTATGCAGATAAAAGAAATATACCATTTGTAATTTTAGCAGGTGATAAAGAAATAGAATCTCAGTCATATACGCTAAAAAGTATGCTAAGTGGAGACCAATCAAACTATACTTTAGATCAACTGATATCGTTTTTTAATTAAGTTATTATACCTTGCAAAAGGCACAAGCTAACATTATAATATTGCTATGAAAAACACATTTAAACTAGTATTTATTTTTTTTGCTTTTATGGTCTCCACGCAAGTTTTTGCACAAGATAAAAAGCCTAAAGTCGCTTTAGTTTTAAGCGGAGGAGGAGCAAAAGGTATTGCACATATACGTGTTTTACAAGCTTTAGATTCTTTAGGGATTGTTCCAGATCTTATAATTGGCACCAGTATGGGGAGTGTAGTTGGAGGCCTATATGCCATGGGATATTCTGGTGATAGTATTGCAAATATTGCTAATAATGCAAATTGGGACTACTTGTTAGCTGGAGATATTCCATTGAGTGAAGTTAGTGTTGAAGAAAAGAGTGAATTTAAAAAGTATTTAATTGAATTGGACGTTGTTAATTGGTCTCCTAAACTAAATACTTCATTATTAAGAGATCAAAACCTTCGTGAATTTTTGACCCTATTAACCTTTCCTGTTTACGATATTGATAATTTTGATGAATTCTCCATTCCATTTCGAGCAATGACCACAGATATTGTAAATGGAAAAGAAGTGATTTTAGATAAAGGATCTTTAAGCTTAGCGATGCGGGCTAGTATGTCTATACCAAGTATATTTCAGCCGGTAGCATATAAAAATACCTTGTTAGTAGATGGAGGGATACTTAATAATTTTCCTACTGATGTTGCAAAAGCAATGGGAGCAGATATTATTATAGGTAGTGAAGTAGGAAGTGGTATGCTGCCGAAAGATAAATTGGATAATATGTCCTCGATATTATTTCAAGCAAGTATGCTATCAAGTAATTTAAAGATTAAAAAGAATAAGGAAATCTGTGACATCCTTATTGATCATGCACCTTATATTGATTATTCAACATCAGATTTTAATAAAAGTAAAGAAATATTTAAAGAGGGAGCAATAGCAACTAACAATAAGTTGTCTGCTTTGGTTGAATTATCTAAAACGTTAAAAAAATATAAACAAAGAGTTCATAAAATAGTTCTTGCAAAAGAAACAATTATTTTAGATACTATTATATTTAAAGGTATAAGTAAAAGAAATTACGATATGGCTAAAGAAACAACTAAACTTGAAGCTCATAACGCATATAGTGCTAAAGAATTAATAGACGGTGTTAATAGAGCTTTAGGTACTAGAATGTTTTCAAAAATAACGTATCATTCATTTATAGAAGATGATCAACTAGGCTTGCAGTTGAACTTTTTTGAGTATTCCAAAAACCAGCTGAAAGGTTCGTTACATTACGACACTTATCGTGGTGTGGGTTTAGTTGTTAATTATACAGGAAGAAATATATTGGGTGCCTCCTCTAGAATAAATGTTAGTGTTGATATAGCTGAACAGCCAAAAGCAAGATTAGAATATCAAAAAATATTTGGAAAGCATAAAACTTGGTGGTTGCGATCAGAGGCAATAGGTGAGTTATTAAAGCAAGACGTTTTTGAAAATGGAGTTAAAATAGTAAATATAAAGCAAAATTATTTTCAATTTAACAATCAAATAAATAAAAACATTAATTCTTTAGATAGTTATGTGGGAATTGGTATAAATTATGAGCTTAGCCATTTAAGACCAAAATTTGATCCAAACTTAGTTAATAATATTTTTGGTCTAAAAAAATATAATTTTAATACTATTGAAATTAATGCAAATTATACCTATAACAGTTTAAATAAAGTGTTCTTTCCAACAAAAGGAACTTATTTTAAAGGATTGGTAAGCAGGGCTATATATAATGCTATTTACTTGGAGCCAATAGCTGAAAATAGCCCTTCAATTGATGGTTCTACCAATGGTTTCTCAAAAGTTAATTTAAGTTTTGAGAAAAGAGTTGGCTTTGGTAAAAAGATGACAGGAATTGTAAAAGCATCTACCAATTTTATTTTTGAAGATACTTTAGAATCCAATGAGGTTTCGTTTGATACTTTTGGTTATGCTGGTAAATATTCTCTAGGAGGATATATTCCTAATAATCGCAACAATAGTTATTTGTTTGCAGGATTGCATGAAGATGAGCTTACCGTTAATCAATTTATGAAATTAACACTAGCCCTACAATTTACTCCAATCAATAATATATATGTGGTTCCCCATGTCAATATCGCATCTGTTGGATTTACCAATTTTGACGATTATATAGAAGATGCTTTTTTTCCAAAAGGAAACTGGGAAGATAAAAAGGAAACCAGTATACTAATGTCTGCAGGAGCTACTTTTTCATATAATTCTTTATTAGGTCCTGTTAATTTTGATATATCTTATGTCAATGATATTGATAAATTCAGACTTTATTTTAGTGTAGGCTTATTATTTAATTCATCAAACTAATAATTATTACATGTCTGAAAAAAGTAAAAAAGGAATGTTATTGCCGCCTGCAATAGGATATTCTTTTAAAATAATTTTATACTTAATTAGAAAGAATAAAATTCAATTAAAGTATGTTCCGAAGTTAATTGCAATAATTATTGTGAACCTAATTAACTATCCTTTTAGAAGCTATGAACGGTTGTTTATTAATCCCAACTATTATAAAAAAATAATTGATCAGTCTCCAATTTTCATCATAGGTCATTGGAGAAGTGGTACGACTCATCTTCATAATTTGCTTTGTCAAGATCAGCAAATGGCTTATACCACTACCTACCAAAGTGTATTTCCAGATACCTTATTCAATAAATTAGGGCGATTTTTATTTAGGGGTTTTTCTATCCTTTTAATACCTGGAACACGAAAAGGAGATAATGTAACATTAGGGGCATCACTTCCACAAGAAGAAGAATTTGCATTGGGTGCAAAAACTCCAATTTGTTTTTATTTTTTTTGGATGTTTCCAGCCAATATGATTCAATATTATAATAATTTTATTAGGTTTAACAATATCGATCTTAATCAATTAGAGACCTGGAAAACAGATTATAAATTACTTATAAAAAAGGCTATAAAAAACACAAATAAGAAACGCTATCTTTCTAAAAATCCTCCAAATACTGGACGTGTTAATGTATTATTGGAAATGTTTCCCAATGCAAAGTTTATTCATATACATAGAAATCCGATAGAAGTATTTTTGTCTACTCAAAATTTCTATAAAAAAATGCTGTCTCCATTACAGTTGCAAACGATTAGTTCTGAAGAAATCGATTTAAAAATTTTGGATATTTATAAAAAAATAATGAGTGATTTTATTCAACATAAAGAACTAATACCAAAGGGAAACCTAATTGAAATTTCGTATGATGAATTGGATAAGAATCCAATAAACACCTTAAATTCGATATACACTACCTTGAATATTGACAATTGCGATATCGCTTTAAAAAACTTTGAAACGTATGTTGATACACTGAAAAGTTATAAAAAGAACAGGCACATAATTAAAAAGAATCAATTGGATATATTAATGAAAGAATGGGGTTTCACCATGGAAAGGTATGACTATTCAATTCCAAATAATATAGAAGTAGTGGATCTGTCTCTTATACACATCTCCGAGCCC
>OJFC01000024.1_pt1 | contig 25229 bp, 22 predicted proteins | sample 1594021 | NCBI WGS metagenome assembly OJFC01 (sample SAMN05416739, study PRJEB24817) | seawater metagenome | isolation source: Sea water | place: Canada:Atlantic | collected 2013-07 | reverse complement strand
AAGTTAAGCTAATAAGTTGATAATCATTAGTTTTATATAGCAAGTAATTGTTTTTAAATACTTAATTTTTTAAAAATATAAGGAGCTTACTACTTATAAGCTTGCTATAACAAAAGGAATTTTATAAGGACCTATAGATTAATTAATAATTGTAAATTTGCATGGATGAGTATTTGGAGAGTAATTTTATCAATCGTATTTCCACCCTTAGCTGTTTTAGATAAAGGCTGTGGGTCTATAGTTATTGTTTTTATTTTAACTTTATGTGGATGGATCCCTGGAGTTATTGCAGCGTTAATTATTATTAATAATCCAAAATAGATTAGCCTATGTTGCGTAAAATAATTTCGCTTTTAATGTTAATTTTTACGCTGGTAAGTTGTCAATTTACGGAAACCATGGTCATAGATGATCAAGGTCATGGAAGAATGTCACTCGCTATAGATTTAAGTGATATGATGGAGATGATGGGGGCTATGGGTGAGGATTCTACGATGGTGAAAACAGACACCATGATTGCATTTAAAAGTATATTAGAAGAGAAAAAAGATAGTATTGCACAACTCCCTAAAGAAGAACAGAAAAGGTTAAAGGGAATGGAAGGTTATATAATTCATTTTACCATTGATCCTGATCATAAAAAATCTGTTATTGAAATAGTTAGCAATTTTAAAAATGTTTCTGAGGCCAATGATTTAATGGAGGGACTTAATCAATCTGGATCTATGATTTCTGGAATGATTAATGGAAATACTACTACTAATAAAGCAAGTGAAAGCGATGCTATAGGAGTTGTATTTTCATTTAAAAAAGGCATCTTTAAAAGAGATGCATTTATAATTGATGAAAAATCACATCAAGAACTAATTGACAGTCTGAAAGGGGCAGCATCGTTTATGAGAGGTATTACTTATCAACTAAAATATACATTTCCAGCTAAAGTAATTAAAGCTTCTGCTAAAGATGCTAAATTATCGCTAGATGGAAAAACGATCGAAATAGAAAGATCTTTTTTAGCGTATTTAAAGAATCCAGATATTTTAGATTTAGAAGTTGAATTAGAAAAATTATCTCTTGAATAAACAAATTGAAATACAGGAACTAGGAGTCAAAGATTATAAAGATACTTGGGAATATCAAGAGCAACTTTTTAAGGATATTATTGATATAAAAATCAAAAATCGAAGGGAAGAAACATCCTTAGCTACTCCTAATTATTTTTTGTTTGTAGAACATCCTCATGTATATACTTTAGGTAAAAGTGGGCATATTGAAAATTTACTCATTTCTGTAGAAAAATTATCCGAAATAGGAGCTACCTTCTATAAAAATAATCGAGGTGGAGATATTACCTACCATGGACCTGGACAAATTGTTGGTTATCCTATTTTAGATTTGGAAAACTTTTTTTCAGACATTCATAAATACCTTCGATTCCTAGAGGAAATGGTTATAAGAACATTGGCTGAATATGGTTTAAAAGCAGAGCGATCGAAGGGTGAAACAGGAGTGTGGTTTGACGTAGGAACTCCTTTTGCAAGAAAAATTTGTGCTTTTGGAGTGCGTGCAAGTCGTTGGGTAACCATGCACGGATTTGCATTAAATGTAAATGCCAATTTGGGTTATTTTGATCATATGATTCCTTGTGGAATAAAAGGTAAAGCAGTTACCTCTTTAAATGTAGAATTAGGAAAATCTGAAGTTTCCATAGAAGAAGTAAAAGAAAAATTGCTCTTTCATTTTTTAGATTTGTTTGAAGCTGAAAAAAAGCTTTATTCTTAAGTTTATATGTTTATTTTTTTTAATGATTATAATTGACAAGCCTAGCGCAGGCTTACTGATCACTATTAGTCATTTACTTGCGTTTTTGTTATTGGAGTTTGTAAATTTTTGTTTTTCGTGAGTATGATAAATTTTAACAAGCCCGTTTCCTAATTATAAAAATTAGTTAGTTGAGTAGGTTTACAAAAAAAAATCAATTAGTGTATTTCGTAAAGAAGAATGTTTTTAGCAGCACCTTTCACAACAAAATTTGTTTTACCATTTTTTGTTAGATCTCCAAGATCTATTATAGAAGTTGCATAAACAGGGAATCCAGATAGCAGACTTCCAGATTTATTATAAACGTATACTTTGTTTTCTTGTGTTTCAGTAATTGAAATGTAGATTTTACGATTAACAATACTAATAGTTGGTGCTGTATAAATCCCAAAAGGTAATTCGATTAAAACACCATTGATCCGCATTAAATTATCATCTAAAGTTACTTTAGTTTTTCCTTTAACAGTAAAATGATAACTTGTTACCTCCAATTTATTTGTAACCGTTTTCCCATCCAAACCAACACTATTTTTAGAGTTGTCTTTATTGATAATTACTAATTTTGTATTTTCTAATGTGATTGGAGTATTGGAAAAATCGAATGCCTTAGATACAGTTACTCTTGGTTTACCTACTCGGCTAAGAATGTTTAATTTCCCGCTTTCCTCCGCAATAGTGATGTAATCTTTACTGTTAATTCTAAAATGTTGAGGTGGAAATACAATTTTTGATTTCGATTTTTCAAACTTAAATCCCTTTACTTTTTTTCCTTTGCTATCCAACATTAAAACTTCTTTTCCTTGAGTAATTACAAAGCGATATTTTCGATTGTTATCATAATCAAAAACAGAAAGTGCTTGGGTGATGTCGTCTCTAAATTTCTTGGGGAAAGGAGCAACAGCTCTCCCTGTTCTGTCTAAAATATAAAAATTATTTTTGGTCGTAAATGCCAATTGCTTTTTGCCATTTCGTAAAAGGTCAACTTCTTTTACTTTACCTAATATTGGATTCTTAAGTTTCTTTGTCCATAAAATTTTTCCTCCAGAAGAAATAAAATACAACTTGTTTGTAACATCTTGAACAACGATGTCTTTTCCTCCAGTTCTGTGATTACTGAAAAAAGCAGGATCATTTAGTAGTTCGTTTTCTAATTGAATGCTGTTAATTTGTGTTACTTTTCCTTTAAGGTTATTACTACTTGAAAAACTCGTCTCTTTACAAACAAAATTTACGTGAGCAAAATCACGGTCATAATTAAACTGTAGTATCGCTATAGGATACTTTTTAAAAGAAACGGTTTCTATTTCAGTTTTTAGAAGCTTGGAAATTGCTTCTGAATAATTTCCGTTTAGCTTCATAATTAATAGCGAAGACTCGTCACTAAGTTGAGAAAGCGCTTCTTTATAATAGGAGGTAGATGACAGGCAGTTATTAGTTAAATAGGAGTTGATGATGTTTTGACTAACTTCTTCATTTTCAGAGAAAATAAAAAAATTATCTAAAATAAATACTTCTTTAGGTGCAGTCTTATTTGTGAAAGTTAAAAAATGATTGACAAATAAATTTGGCCTATTAAAACGATGTATCATTATTCCTTTAAATGGTTCTTTAGGGCTGCTATAATTAAGCAATGCCTCATTTGTAAGATCTGTGTCAAAACTCTTTAAAACAATTGCATTCCCTCTTGGCAAACTTATTTTACTTAGTTCACTAATCGCTTCAAATAAAATAGTTTCTTCACTATTGATACTTTTAATGCCCCTAAAATTTTGAAGGTTGTTTTGAAATAATGCAAAATCATCAAATGTTAATGAAACAACTGTATGAGCATTGGTTGGAGTCACTTTTGCAATATCATTTTGTTGAGGGTTTAACCCCTTAAAAACAGCTGTTAATTGTGGAACTGAATCATTTGCTAATAGAACTCCTGAAGCGGTTATTGCATCTGGTAAAACTTCAATATTAAGTGCCGCCCAAGAAGCAAAATTAAATAGTGAAGTTTGGTTTATTAAGATTTCGTGAGCAGGAATAATTGCTGTTAAATCTTGATGGTTGCTTAGTGTTGTTATTTTTCTGAAAACTGCATCATTCTCAATGTTTCCGCTTAGTACCTGTTCTAATACTATTTGTGAATTTGAGGCAATAAATATACTGTCTTCAATAGTTGTAAAAATAGCTTGTTCGTGGATAATTACTTTTTGAAGTGTATAAGAATTAAACGAAATGTTTTCAATAGTTTTATCAGGTATGGAATCTAAATTAAATAGATTTTTACTTAGTTTCGTAATAAAAGTAAATGAAGATTTGTCATTTTCTTTAGATATGCATAGTATGCTTTTTGAACTGGGATTTAAGTGATTAAAAATCTCTTTATTGTTAAGATAAGAATAGGGTTGAGAGTCCTTTAATTCAGTCAGGAAGCTATTATTCTTAAGGTCAGATTTTAAAGCTTCAAAATCATTGATAGTTAATACCACTGAAGGATTCTTGGGGATAAAATCTGTAAGCTCTTTTAATTTTGAAGGTACTGGATCGCAGCTTATAAAAAAACTAAATAGGAATACCGATATTATGGATTGCATAAAAACCTTCATATCACAAAAATAATAAGGAAAATAACAGAATCACATAGAAATTAAAAAGTTTATTGGTGGGTTTTTAACAATCAAATTTAAATATCTAAATTTAGTGCGAATTGTTCGGGTAACAACCGAAAACTTCTGCGATGATACTTGGTGATCCCATATTTTCTAATAGCTTCTCGATGTTCTTTAGTGGGATAGCCTTTGTTTTGTTTCCAATTATACATTGGATATTCTTTGTCAATTTCTTCCATATACGCATCTCGATACGTTTTAGCTAATATGGAAGCTGCTGCTATATGTAAATATTTACCATCTCCTTTTATGATGGTTTGATGTGGGATGTCCAAAAAAGGTTTAAAACGGTTGCCATCAACAGCTATAAGGTCAGGTTTTTTGGATAGCTTTTTAATAGAGGTATGCATCGCTAAAATGGAAGCGTTTAAAATATTTATTTTGTCAATTTTTTCCATCATAATGTGAGAAACTCCAAAACAAATTGCTTGCCCTTCAATGATAGGTTTTAAAAGCGATCGTTTTTTTCCTGAAAGTTGTTTTGAATCTGTTAAAATTTCATTTTTAAAATTATCAGGTAGTATAACAGCAGCTGCTGTTACTGGACCGGCAAGACAGCCTCGGCCAGCTTCATCAGTGCCACATTCAATTAGTTGTTTATTGATTTTTAGTTTTAACACATTTAACGGAATTCATTATTTAAATATTCCTTTCAAAAGTATACCTTTGCTTGGTAAGTTAAAAATAGATGCGCAAAACGTTTTTTTTATTTCTTCTATTATGCTCTTCGGTAATAGTTTTTTCTCAAAATGAGGGAGAGAACCCTAGAAATAAGAAGAAGGAAAAACCTTCTATAAGCCTATATAAAATTATTTCAGCCAAACGAGATACTACTTTTGTAGATACCTCGCTTACCATTCAAAGAGAATATAAATTCAACTATTTACGAAAGGATAATTTTGAATTGCAAGAATTTTCAAACGTAGGTCAACCCTACAATAATTTAAGCTACGACTTCGATAATTTAAATTTAAAACCATTATTTGTGGCTCAATCTCACCATTTCGGCTATCGTGAAATTGAAGACATGAAGTATTATAATTTACCCACTCCTTTAACAGAATTGTATTTTAAAACTGCATTTAAACAAGGACAGCAATTAGACGCATTTTTTTCAATAAATACTTCAAAACAATTTAATTTTTCTATTGCATACAAGGGAGTACGATCTTTAGGGGTTTATCAACATGCTTTAACAAGTACAGGAGATTTTAGTTTTACTACAAATTACCACACCAAAAATAATCGATATAATATTTTAGCACATGTAATGGCATTGGATCTTATCAATCAACAAAACGGAGGACTTACTGATGAATCTATTTTATTGTTTGAGAGTAATAATAGTGAATTTAGAGATCGGGGAAGGTTAGAAGTAATTTTTGAAGATGCAGAAAATGAATTAAAAGGGTTTCGTGTTTACGGAAAACAAGAATTTGAGTTAATTTCCAAAAAAGATAGTACCGACCATAACAAGCTTGTTATTGGTAATGTAATAAGCTTTGAAGATAAATCATATGTTTTTAAGCAAGATAGTCCCTTTGATGGATATGGTAAATCGTATAAAACTTCTGCTTTGCATAAAACAGGAAGGCTTGAAGATTTTAATATTCAAGGATATACTCGTTTTGAAAATAACCATTTAGGAAGTCTAAGTGCTTTTGTAGGTTATACAGATTATAATTATGGATATAATAGTGTCATCATATTTGATGAAGGTAGCATTGCAAATAGGTTAAAAGGTGATTTGATTCAAGCGGGCGCCTCTTATAAAAAAACATATAAAGGATTTGAATTATTTGGTCAAGGAGCTATTAATATATCGGGAGATTATGATGGTAATTTTTTACAGGCCGGAGCTTCTTACCTTATTAAAAACGCTCATAAAATTAGTGCAGAAATTAAAACTCATACTACTGCGCCCAACTTTAATTTCTTATTAAACCAAAGTGATTACATTAATTATAATTGGCAAAATAATTTTGAAAATGTAAAAACGCAGCAGTTAAAAGTAGATTTTAAATCTCATAAAATTGCTAATATGTCTCTGAGTTATACAGGTATTGATAAGTACACGTATTTTTCTATTAAAGAAAATGATTCTACCCCTACGCCACAACAATATGAAGAACGAGTGGATTATGTAAAAGTAAAATTACAAAAGGAATTTAAATATAAGAAGTTTGGATTAGACAACACGCTCTTGTATCAAAATGCTTTAAGTGGTGAAGAGGTTTTAAAATTGCCTCAATTTATCACAAGAAATACATTGTATTTTGAAGATCACTGGTTTAAAAGAGCATTGTTTGTGCAAACTGGAGTCACGTTTAAATATTATTCCAACTATATGATGAATGGATACGATGCTGTATTAGCAGAGTTTTATGTCCAAGATGATATAGAACTTGGAGGCTATCCTCAATTTGATATTTTCTTTAATGCAAAAGTGCAACAAGTTCGTTTTTATTTTAAATATGAAAATTTTAATGCATTATTTTCAGGGACCAATGATTATTTTTCGGCACCTGGATATCCATATCGCGATGCAGTGATTCGTTTTGGGATTGTATGGAATTTCTTTATGTAATTCAAGCGATTCATATAAAATTAAATACATGGAATTCTCATTATAAAAAAGACCTGACAGCAAAACTATCAGGTCTTTTTTATGATATTGAATTTAAGAGGTGCTATTTATCTAGCTTACTTAAGCTTTCCGCTATTTTTTCAGTGTATTTATCTGCAGTTTTTACAGCGTCTTTTGGGTTTTCTATTACTGTTGTAGTAGCAGCCATAAGTTGCTCGTCATCTTCATTATTTAAATTATAGAATAATGTTTCAAGTACATACTTTTTGTCTATAGTCGTATAAGAGACATCAGAGCCATAATAATCCCCAAATGTAGAATATGAATATGGATGCGCATAATAAGTATTAAATCCTCCATAATAGGAAGGGTAATAAGAAGTATAAGGTCCCATCATGCCCATACCTCCTTCATAATAATCATTATAATAATTGGTGGTTTTAGTTTCTGAATAATCTTTAAGTACACTTATACATATGGCATCATATCCTTCGTAACCAAAAATATCAAGAATCTGTTTTCGCTGTTCTTCTGTCATTTCCTCGTCATGATCCATTTTTGGAAATCTTGTAAAGCTTTCAGTGGCTTTATAACCAGCACTTCTTAATTTATTAGCGATACTGCTTTCAAAATCAGCACGTACTTCAATATCTGAAGTTCTTGCAATCACCAATATATTTCTATCTTTCATCTTGTCTATGTCTTTGCTTTTCCATGCACTTAATACTTTTATAGAACTATTGCATCCAGCAAACATTAAAAGGACAATGGCAATTAATAAATAGTGATTTCTTTTCATTTTATAGTTTTTATTTGATTAATCTTTTAATAATCCTCTAGAAATTACAATTTTTTGTATTTCTGAAGTTCCTTCATATATCTGAGTGATTTTAGCATCACGCATTAAACGCTCAACGTGATAATCTTTCACATATCCATTACCACCATGAACTTGGACAGCTTCTACCGTAACATCCATTGCAACTTGTGAAGCAAATACCTTTGCCATTGCACTACTCATATCATAGTTATTTCCTTGGTCTTTATCCCAAGCAGATTTATAAACTAACCATCTAGCTGCTTCAATATTGGTATGCATATCGGCTAATTTAAAAGCGATAGCTTGATGGTTACAAATTTCAGTACCAAAAGATTTTCTTACTTTAGCATAGTCTCTTGCTAATTCATAAGCACCACCTGCAATCCCTAAAGCCTGTGATGCAATACCTATTCTGCCCCCAGATAGTGTTTTCATAGCAAATGAAAATCCAAATCCTTCTTCACCAATTCTATTTTCTTTAGGAACTTTTACATCGTTAAACATTAATGAGTGAGTATCACTTCCTCTAATTCCTAATTTGTCTTCTTTAACTCCTATTTCAAAACCATCCCAACTTTTTTCAACGATAAAAGCATTGATTCCTTTATGTTTTTTTTCCTTGTCTGTTTGAGCGATTACAATATAATAATCTGCAGAATTTCCATTTGTAATCCAGTTTTTTGTTCCATTTAACAAATAATGATCTCCTTGGTCAATAGCAGTAGTTTTTTGTGAAGTAGCATCAGAACCTGCTTCAGGTTCACTCAAGCAAAAAGCACCTAATTTTTTACCAGTAGCTAATTGAATAAGGTATTTTTGTTTTTGATCTTCACTGCCATATTTTTCTAATCCATAACACACCAAAGAGTTATTTACAGACATAATCACACTTGCTGAAGCATCGATTTTTGAAATCTCTTCCATAGCCAAAGAATAAGAAAGAGTATCCATTCCGCCACCACCATACTTCGGATCTACCATCATTCCAAGAAAGCCCATTTCTCCCATCATTTTTATTTGTTGAGCAGGAAATTCTTGTTTGTTATCTCGATCTATTACGCCTGGTAATAATTCAGTTTTTGCAAAATCACGAGCTGCGTCGCGAATCATAATGTGTTCTTCTGTAAGCTTAAAATTCATTGAAAACAGTATTAAATAGTTTGAAAAATAGGATGCAAAGATACCTTTTTAAAACTCAATTGTCAAATTAGAAATGGTTTCGATAGTTGTATAATTTTATTGTTATTAGTTTTGAGGAAACCATAAGGGTCTTGTATATTTAAAGTCTAAATAAATATCAGTTTTGAAAAAATTAACATATCATGTTTTGGGGGTGATGAGTGGAACATCATTAGATGGAATTGACGTAGCTGAAATCATTTTTAATGTATCAGAAAATAGAACGTGGAGTTATAAAATAATATCATCTGAAACGGTCTCGTATGCTAAAGGCTGGAAAGATAAATTGCAGAAAGCAATATCTTTTTCTGAACAAAAATTAACAGCACTAAATTCTGAATACACCATTTATTTGGCTAAAGTTATTTCAGAATTCATATCAAGAAAAAAGATATTCAAATTAGATGCCGTTTGTAGTCATGGGCATACAATTTTACATCAACCTCAAAAAGGTGTTACTTTACAAATAGGTAATTTACTTGAAATTGCTTCATTAATAAACCAAAAAGTAGTTTGTGATTTTAGAGTTCAAGATTTAGATTTAGGGGGCAATGGCGCTCCATTGGTTCCCATTGGAGATCAATTACTGTTTAGTGAATATGATTATTGTTTGAACTTGGGTGGATTTGCAAATGTTTCTTTTGAAGAAAAAATAGAACAACAGAAATCAAAAAGAGTAGCCTATGATGTTTGTCCTGTAAATATTGTACTTAATTATTTAGCAGAACAAAAGGGTTATTCATTTGATGAAAGTGGGAATTTAGCTCGTGGAGGAAAATTATCCGAGGAATTGTTTCAACAATTGAACGATTTGCCCTTTTATACAATGAATCCACCAAAATCCTTGGGATTGGAATGGGTAAAAAATGAGGTATTCCCATTATTGAAATCCTCAGCGATTTCAATTGAAGATCAATTGCATACCATAACTGAACATGTCGCCTTTCAGTTATCAAATCAATTTAAAAAAGATTCGAATATTTTAGTTACAGGAGGTGGAGCTTATAACTCCTATTTGATGGAACGTATTAATAATTATAAAACAATAAATTTAATCATTCCATCACCAGAATTAATTGAATACAAAGAGGCTTTAATTTTTGGTTTGTTAGGAATTTTAAAATTAAGGAACGAAAATAATTGTTTAAAAAGTGTAACTGGAGCAACAAAAGATCATTCCTCAGGAGTGATATATTTTCCTAAAAATCAATTGGAAAAAGAGTAATTTCATTATATATTTGCGAGCTTAATTTAAACCCTAAATAGTTAACATTCTTTTTTATTTAGGGTGTTTAATTTTTTTAAATATTACTTTATGACTTCTATAGTTATCTTAATTTTTGTTATAGGTTACCTTTCAATCACCTTAGAACATCCTTTAAAATTAGATAAAACAGTGCCAGCATTAATTATGGCAGCACTTATTTGGGCATTACTTGCTATTGGTTTTCATGCGGGTTGGTTTGATGTTATTGATACTCATGAAAATGTCTTTAACTTTCTATCTGGTGGAGAAAAAGCAGAACATGGTTTTGAGAATACCTTATTACACCATTTAGGGAAAACTGCCGAAATTCTTATCTTTTTAATTGGAGCGATGACCATCGTTGAAATTATAGATTTACATAGGGGTTTCGAAATTTTAAAAGGAGCTGTAAACACAAAGAGTAAGAAAAAATTATTATGGATTATTGGGATCTTAGCGTTTATTCTTTCAGCAATAATAGATAACTTAACTGCAACCATCGTTTTAGTAACCTTATTGCGAAAATTAATACAAAATAAAGAAGAACGTCTTTGGTACGCAGCAATGGTAGTAATTGCAGCCAATGCTGGCGGTGCTTGGTCTCCAATTGGAGATGTAACGACAACGATGCTTTGGATCGCTAATAAAGTAACAGCTTTAGGTTTAGTAAAAACAGTAGTGCTACCTTCTATAGTTTGTTTTATTGTACCATTTTTTATAGCAGGATATTTAAAAGTATTTAAAGGAAATATTAAAGTAAACACTACTGAAGATGTTGTGGCTGAACGTTTATTAAGTAGTAAAACGATGTTGTTCCTAGGATTAGGGATGATTGTATCTGTGCCAATTTTTAAAACAATTACTCACTTACCTCCTTATATAGGTATGATGCTTGCTTTAGGAGTCGTATGGCTAGTTTCAGAATACATTCACCCAGAAGAAGATTTTTCAAGTTCAAAACGTCATTTATATTCAGCCCATAAAGCATTATCTCGTATTGAGATTTCAAGTATTTTATTCTTTTTAGGAATTTTAATGGCTGTGGCTGGTTTAGAAAGTTTAGTTTATGGTGTTGCTGAAAATGGTGATCCTGTAGGAACACTTCGTTATTTAGCAGAAGTATTGCAAGCTGCCATACCAAATCAAGATGTTGTAGTTATGCTATTAGGAGTGTGTTCTGCAATTATTGATAATGTTCCTTTAGTAGCAGCATCTATAGGGATGTACGATTCGCCCACCGATTCAATCCTTTGGCATTTTATTGCTTATTCTGCTGGAACTGGTGGAAGTATGTTAATTATTGGATCTGCTGCTGGTGTAGCGGCCATGGGAATGGAAAAGATAGATTTTATCTGGTATCTTAAAAAAATTACCTGGTTAGCATTTGCAGGTTTTATTGCAGGAGCAGCTATATTTATACTTTTAGAAAGGGTGCTTTTTGCCTAAACAATTAAATATCTCACAATTTATGAATAACATAAACGTTATTCAATAAACCTATTTTATATGTTAAGTATATTTATTCAAGACGGTTCTGAAACTGCAGAGAACCTAGAGCCATTAGTTAAAGAAAAAACACTATCCATCATGGAATTGCTTATGGATGGAGGCACGGCAGGACAGATTATTATAGGAGTCCTATTTGTGCTTTTGTTTGTTGCTGTTTATCTTTATTTTGAAAGATTATTTGCAATAAAAGCAGCTACTGATTATGATGTTAATTTTATGGATCAGATTCGCAATAATATAAGTACAGGTAATCTAGAAGCTGCAAAAGTATTATGTGCTCAAAAAAACACGCCAGTTTCAAGATTAACCGAAAAAGGAATTTCTAGAATTGGAAGCCCATTAGAAGATATCAATACCGCAATTGAAAATGCAGGAAAGTTAGAAGTATACAAATTAGAAAAGAATGTAAGTATTCTTGCTACCATTGCTGGTGCTGCTCCAATGATTGGATTTTTAGGAACTGTGATCGGCATGGTATTGGCATTTCATACCTTGGCAACAAGTAGTGGTCAAGCAGAAATGGGAACTTTAGCAGAAGGTATTTATACCGCAATGACAACCACAGTTGCTGGATTAATCGTTGGTATTATTGCCTATATAGGTTACAATCATATTGTCGTTAAAACAGATAAGGTAGTTCATCAAATGGAAGCAACTGCTGTAGATTTTTTAGATCTTTTAAATGAACCTGCTTAATGAATTTAAGAGGAAGAAATAAAGTGAGTGCGGAGTTTAGTATGAGCTCAATGACGGATATAGTATTTCTATTGCTGGTGTTTTTTCTATTAACATCACCTTCAATAACACCTGATGCTTTGGATTTAATTTTACCAAAAGCGAAAGGGAAATCTACCAACAAGCAAAATGCGTCAGTGAGTATCACAAAGTATGGTGCTTACTATGTGAACAAGGAACGAGTAAGTGAATTTAATATTGAAACTGAATTAAAAAAAGTATTTGCTGGTCAAGAAAAACCTACTTTAATTCTTCGTGCAGAAGAGGGGGTTCCCATTGAAGATGCTGTTTTTGTAATGGACATAGCAAACCAGAACAACTATAAAGTAGTGTTGGCGGTAAGACCAAATTAGATGCTATCAGGCTGCACGAATGTGAAGAACCGCTTCTCTATTAATACGATACGATGAGTTTATTAGATACCAAACATAAACAAAAGAGTATGGCGATCACAGTAATTTTGCATGTGATGATACTGCTACTGTTGTTTTATGTTGGATTAACTTATTTAGATCCACCTCCAGAAAATGGCATTGCTGTAAATTTTGGTACCATGGATGCGGGTAGTGGAAATGTACAGCCAAAAGAAAAAATAAAAACCGCTCCTAAGCAAACATCGCCAGAACCAGTTAAACAGCAAAAAGCTGAAATAAAAGAAGAAGTTATTACTCAAGATACTGAAGAAGCTCCGGTAATAAAAAAGGAAGTGGTAAAAGAGGTGGTTAAGGTAGTTTCAAAAAAAGAGCCCAAAAAAGAACTTGAAAAAAAACCAGATCCTAAACCAGACCAATCAACTTCCGATGCACTATCTAGTTTAATAAATGGCCCAAAATCCGATGGAGTTGATAAAGCAGGACAGGGTGATGATCAAAAGTCTGGCGATAAAGGAGATCCTACTGGTGACCCAAATGCAAAAAGTTATTATAGCAATGGAAAAGGATTGGATGGTGATGGAAATTATTTACTAGGTGGGCGAAAAGCTTTAAATAAAAAGAAATTTGTTCAAGATTGTAACGAAGCAGGAACTGTAGTAGTAAGTATTGAAGTAGATCGTAACGGAAAGGTAATCAATGCAACTCCTGGAGTACGTGGTACCACCAATAATTCTAAATGTCTTTTAGAGCCTGCAAAGAGAGCTGCATTAGCCACTAAATTTAATAAAGATACTAAAGCACCTTCTAAACAAATTGGTAAAATTATTTATCGATTTAGTCTTTCTGAATAATTATAAAAAATTCATTATAAAAAATTCATTTTCAATATCTTTATAGCAACTAAAAAAAACTGCTATGTATCGTTATACTTTATTATTAATTGCAATAGTATTCTTATCAAGTTGTACTAATTCTACAAAAACTACTGCTATAGAAACGGAAGTTTTTAAAAAATTACCAAACGATTTTATGTTTGTACAACGTGCATATCCTACCGGGGAAATTAAAACAGATGCCTATTCAAAGGCCATACAGTGGAAAAAACAACAAGCTGATAGAAATAACACTGTACTTCCTGTTTGGGAATTCTCAGGGCCATTAAATGTTGGTGGACGTATTTCAGATATTGAAATTCCAATTGATGCCTCAGAAACGTATTATGTTGGAGCGGCATCAGGTGGTATTTTTAAAACTATAGATGCAGGAGCTAATTGGGTCCCTATTTTTGATGAGCAAGAAATGCTTTCTATTGGTGACATAGAAATTTCAAAAAACAATACTGATATCATTTGGGTGGGTACCGGTGAAGTAAATGCCGGAGGTGGATCTTTAGCCTATGATGGCAACGGTATTTATAAAAGTGAAGATGCAGGTTTAACATGGCAAGCAAAAGGATTGCCTGCTTCAGGTAGTGTTGGTAAGGTATTGATAGACCCTAATGATGATGAAATAATTTTTGTAGGCGCAATGGGTCCATTGTTTAGAAAAGACAGCAATAGGGGAGTGTATCGCTCTATTAATGGAGGAGATACTTGGGAACAACGATTATTAGTGAGTGATTCTACAGGAATTATAGACATGGCCATTCATCCTAATAACGGTGATATAGTGTATGCAGCAAGTTGGGAGCGAATAAGACGACCTACTAATCGTCAATATGGAGGCGAAACCTCTAGAATATATCGCTCACAAGATGGGGGAGATACTTGGAGTGAACTAAGCAATGGATTGCCTAGCGATCCCAATTCTAAAGGAAGAATAAGTATTGATATTTCACAATCAAATCCGAATGTGCTTTATGCATTTTACACCGATAAAATTGGGAATGTAGAAGGCACCTTTAAAACAATTGATGGCGGAGATACGTGGACTGAAGTAAATTCAATAAGTAATGGTACTTCATATCACTGGTGGTTTGGGGGGATATTTATTGATCCTACCAATGAAAATATTATTTATAATTCAGGTTTTGTAATGGAAAAATCTGTCGATGGAGGAATGACTTGGAACTCCACCTTTCCAAATGTACATGTAGACCAACATGCAATGGCATTTAACCCTTTAGTTCCTGGGGAAGTTTTAATAGGAAATGATGGAGGATTGTATGTGAGTAACGACGATGGTAATTCCTCATTAAAAAATAACAGCTTACCCATCACACAGTTTTATCGATTTTATGTGGATGCACAAAATTCAGATAAAATTTATGGAGGAACACAAGACAATAGCACGATCAGAACTCAAACTGGAGGCATTAATGATTGGCAGGTAATTTATGGAGGTGATGGATTTCAGCCAATAGTAGATCCCACAAATACCAATGTTATTTATGCGCTATCACAAAGAGGAAACTTAGGAAAATCAAGCAATAATGGAATTTCTTTTAGCGGAGCATTAAGTGGGATTCCTTCAAGTGACACCAACAATTGGGATACTGCATTGACACTCGACCCCAATGATTCTCAAACACTTTACTATGGAACCCAAAAAGTCTATAAAACTACAAATGCTGCAGGAAATTGGACGTCTATAAGTCCAGATTTAAGCAATGGGCCTTATGCAGGGAATCTTGATTTTGGAACCGTTACAAGCATTGACGTTTCACCTATAAATAGTAATGTAATAGTTGCAGGAACCGACGATGGAAATGTCTGGGAAACAAGTGATGGAGGTGCTAATTGGGCAAAAATTTCAGAGGCATTGCCAAACCGATGGGTTACCAAAGTTTTGGCGTCTAGAGAAGATGTAAATAGCCTATATGTTACCTTTTCTGGATATCGGTATGGAGAAGATGATGGACATGTGTATAAGAGTACAGATTCTGGAGAAAATTGGTTGGATATTTCTGAAGGCTTACCAGACATTCCAATTAATGATATCGTGCAAGATCAATATGGAAACTTATTTTTAGGTACTGATATCGGTGTGTTGTCTTCCTTAGACGATGGTGCTAATTGGGAGCCATTTGGAGAAAATATGCCTTCCGTAGTTATCAACGATTTGTTTATTCACGAGGCTTCAGAATACATGTATGCCGCAACTTATGGGCGTTCCAGTTATAAAATGGACATCGGTGAAAATGTATTGGGAATTAATAATAACCCTTTGGTTTCAGGATTTAGGATGTATCCCAATCCAGCATCAAACCTTGTTACTATTTCACTGGATGACCCTTCTGAAAATAGTTCGATAACTATCTATGATCAGCTAGGGAGAATTGTTTTATATAAAGATATTAAAAATGAAAGCGATGAGGTTCTGCTTTCTTTACATGAATTAAATAAAGGAGTTTATTATGTGTACCTTATTTCTAACAGTATGAAATTCACAAAAAAGTTAATCATAAAATAATTTTTATCAATTATAAAGAGACCATATCTTGGCTTTTTAATCAATTGCCAATGTACCAGCGTATTGGTGCTGCTGCTTATAAAGTAGATGTATCCAATACACTAAAGTTAATGGCGCATTTAAAAGAACCTCAAAGCAGTTTTAAGACAGTACATGTTGCAGGAACCAATGGAAAAGGATCTACCAGTCATATGTTGGCTTCTGTTCTTCAGGATGCAGGTTATAAGGTAGGCTTGTATACTTCTCCTCACTTAAAAGATTTTCGAGAACGAATTAAACTCAATGGAAAAATGATGCCCGAGCAGAAAGTTGTTGATTTTGTTGAAAATCATCGTTCTTTTTTTGAAGAAAATCAGTTGTCTTTTTTTGAAATGACCGTCGGTTTGGCTTTCGATTATTTTAAAAATGAAAAAGTAGATATTGCGATTATTGAAGTAGGGCTTGGGGGTAGGTTAGATAGTACCAATGTAATTAACCCGGAAGTCTCGGTAATTACCAATATTGGTTTGGATCACACCCAGTTTTTAGGAACCACTTTAGCTGAAATTGCTTCAGAAAAAGCAGGAATCATAAAGTCAAAAATTCCGGTGGTCATCGGTGAAGCAAAACCGGAAACAACAGCTGTTTTTATCGATAAGGCAAGAAAAGAAAAAAGTCCCATACTGTTTGTTGAAGAAGAAGAGCTTCCGGAATTTAAAACAGATCTATTGGGAAACTATCAAATTAAAAACTATAAAACCGCCCATGCCACATTAGGTGTTTTAAAGCAAAAGGGATGGGGTATTTCCAATAAGAACATTGAAAATGGCTTTTTAAATGTGGCTAAAAATACAGGATTACAAGGAAGGTGGCAGCTTTTAAATAAAAGTCCAAAGGTAATTTGTGATACGGCTCATAATATAGAAGGGCTTAGTTTGGTTTTAAACCAATTAAAAAAAGAAGATTTCGATCAAATGCATATCGTATTAGGAGTCGTAGCTGATAAAAATTTAGATGCTATTTTACCATTGTTTCCAAAAAATGCTATTTATTATTTCTGTAAACCAGCTGTTATTCGTGGCTTAGCAGAAGCTAAGTTACAGCAAAAAGCAAGGGCTTATGAACTTATAGGTACCTCCTATGTTAGCGTAAGTGAGGCTTATAAAAGCGCAATGACTGCTGCCAAGACCAAAGACCTAATTTTTATAGGAGGAAGTACTTTTGTGGTAGCAGAAATTTTATAATATTTTTTATATAAATGTTTGTGTAAATTAAAAACTGCCTTATATTTGCCACCGCTAACAAGAAGGGCAATTAGCTCAGTTGGTTCAGAGCACCTCGTTTACACCGAGGGGGTCGGGGGTTCGAATCCCTCATTGCCCACTTCAACCACAATCCTGTCGAATTTTCGACAGGATTTTTTATTTTTAAAAAATTAGAAGCTTGCTTTATAATTTTTTAAAAATAAAAAAGACGATGTGAGCAAAGCTCAAAAGGGATTGTATTTGCAATAGTGGTTTCAATAGGGGATCTATACTCCCTCATTGTCCACTTCAATAAACCTCAACACACTTATAATTATTAGTAGAGGTTTTTATATATGTGCGATTATTGTATTGTAAGCACGCTTCTAGCACAATATCTCTATTAATTCGAAGGGATAACTTCTCCCAGATTAAGTAGTAATTCCATCTTTAGTTACAAATAACTCAAAACACCTCACACGAACGTTTTTTTAATTAGTTATCAATGCAATGAATAGGATAATTGAAGATTAGTACCATAATCTGTTTTAGATCCATCAGATGGTGGCTTGCTGTCGTAGTTATAATAAAATGAGACTCCTACTTTAAAATTATCACTGAATATACTCACTTGGGGATTTAGATTAAAAGATCCCCTATACCGTCCAGGGTCAGTGATGTAGGGAAGAAAATTAATATTGGCATCTATCCAGATTTTCGGGGAAGAAAATTTATAAACTTTCCACACTACTTGTGTCAATCCTGTTAAGTCTTTTGTAATGCTAGTATTGTCATAGGGTGTTTCACGGCTCATCGTCAATCCTGCTCCAACATAAAGCCTGTTCCAATTGTTGTAAAAAATATCTTTAAGGCCAAGCACACTTATATTTAGTCGGAGTTTGGCTCCTAATTCTCTATTTTGTGAAGCACCAATAATTAAACCTGCAGACCAAGATTTTTTTAACAATCGCTGCCATTCAAGTGCTATATCCGATTTATTTGCACTTAACGTATCCGCCTGGAAGGTGTTGTTATTGTCCCAAGATAACTCGATGAAACTTTTTCTCTTTCTATAATCCAAATTGCCAGAAAATGATGTGGTACCCACATTACTACTCTTTGAAAAATTTGCACCCACACTAAAATTACCTTCTATTCGACTCCAGAAGTTTTGTTTAAGCGGGAATATCTCAACGATGTCATCTAAATAGATTAAATCTTTTCCGGTAGGACTTATAATGTATATTTTTCGATCAATATCGGAGGGTAGAAAAGACCCAAAATAAATCAAGCCATTTTTCATCTTGATTTCAAATACTTTATTAGACCGGATCGCGTTTATTTTAACTTCCTCAACATTAATAGTTCCCATGCCATCCATGCTCCAGCTAGCAGTACCGTATTTCATTTTTTTAAATTCTCCAGTAAGGATGTCTCCGTTGATGTGATAAATAGTATCGGTTTTTTGGGAGTACCCTTTGTTTTGAACAATAACTAAAACAAAGACAAATAGAATGATATGTTTAATTGATGATTTCATATTCTAGATACATTATCACTATATGTTAAAGTAATTTAACATTCGCAGTAGCTTTTTTTAATCGCTTTTAAATTTCCAATAGATGCTGCTCTTTAGATGCATACAAAATTAGCTAAAACATCGACACCATTAAACCTCTATGCACCCTAAAATTTTCAGTTATTCATTTAAAAAAATCAAATATATACTAAAAGTTAATTGTTTATAGCAATCGGTTTTTATTATATTTGTGTAAGGTCTTAATTTTTATTCACAAGTAAATTTACAATAATTATGAAAAATAACATATTTTATATTCTATGTTTTAGTCTGTTTTTTATGAGCATTGGTGTCTATGCACAAGAAAATAAAGCTGAAACTCCAAAATCTGCAACAGCAACCGCAGCAGATTTGGCAAAAAAATTAGCAAATCCAATCTCTTCCCTAATTAGTGTGCCATTTCAAAACAATACAGATATAGGAATTGGAAGGTTCGAAGGGACACGAAACACATTGAATTTTCAACCGGTGATTCCTTTGAAACTCTCTGAAAACTTAAATTTAATTACACGTGTTATTATTCCAGTGGTATCACAATATAACATAACAGGAGTTGGCCAAAGTGAGTTTGGTATTGCTAATAGTACTGTAAGTACTTGGATTTCACCTTCAACATCAAAAAATGGGCTAATTTGGGGGGCAGGACCAGCCTTTCTTTTACCGAGCTCTAATAAGTATCTAGGAAGTGAAAAAAGTGGAATAGGACCAACCATTATCCTTTTAAAACAATCCAAAGGTCTTACTTATGGTATGCTTGTCAATCAATTATGGTCTGTTATGGGTCCTACTGTCGATGTTGCTGAGGTAAGTTCAATGTTTTTACAAGGTTTCTTGGTATATAATTGGAAAACTGGAGCAGGTGTTGGGATCAGTTCTGAAAATACATTTAACTGGATATCAAATAGTAATAATTCTTATTTAATTCCATCCATAACAGGGCTTACTAAATTAGGGACGCAAATGGTTCAACTACAAATAGGACCACGCATCCCATTAATTTTTTCTGACAGCGAAAGCAGACCAGATTTTGGAGTAAGAGCAAGTGTAGTTTTTGTTTTTCCAAAATAAATAATAGGGATTGCGTCTTGAGTACTATTTTTATCAATGCGCTTGTCAAGCTGCTATAAAAAGATACTAATTTCAATTTATTAAGAGCCATACATTTAATTAATCAATAAAATCACTATAATTATGAATACTAAAAACCTTTTTTTATCAGCGCTCATTGCATTTATAATGCTGGGCTGCAACCATCAAAGCAACAAAAATGATAGCAGTGCAAAAGGCGGTTTTAGCCCTGCTGATGTGCAAGTTAAATTTGAAGACAATGGTTATTTAGATCCCTCCATTATTTCTGAGCTAAGAGATGAACATTTAAGCGTAAAGGCAATATCTGCCTATGAATACGCATTGCCTATTGTTGCTGTTGAAGTTTGGAATAAAGGATTTTTAAAACAAGCCAAGCACGGGGATTGGTTAATTTATGACAATCAAGAATCTAAAATTCCAATATTAACGGCCAATACAACTACTCCTTACGTAATTTCTTTTTTAGATTTATCAACATCTAACTACTATCTTGAAATTCCTGCAGGTCCTATTGGAGGATTGGTGAACGATATTTATCAAACACCTGTTTCAGATTTAGGAATATTAGGACCGGATGCTGGCAAGGGAGGAAAATATTTATTAGTTGGTCCAGAAGGAGAGGTTCCAGAGGATCACGATGCGGAATATGTGGTTAAATCGGGAAGTAATCTTGTTTTAATTGGTACGCGAATAATTGGATTAAGTGATGAAGAGTATAAAAAAGCCCTAAAGGCACATCGCCTCTATAAAGTTGGTGCAAACAGAGAAGATCAAAAATTTATTCAAGCTAGTACTTCAGCCGAGTGGATGGGAAATCAACCTCATGGATTAACTTATTGGGAAGATCTAAATCGGGTATTACAAAATGAACCGGTTGTGGATAGAAATAGATTTATCCTAACGCAATTAAGAGACATTGGGATTGAAAAAGGAGTGGAGTTTGAACCCACACAAAAACAAAAAGAAATTCTTATCAATGCAGAGAAAAAGGGAAATGCAATGGCTATGGTCAACACCTTTAGTCGTGATTCTTATAAAGAAAAACACTGGCCCAACAGAAATTGGCTCTATGTAATGAATATGAAACACTTGGATCAAATGCATCCTAATTATTATGAAGTAAAGGAAATAGCATCTTATAGCTATGAAGCAGTCACCACTTCAAAAGCCATGATTTTAAACAATGTTGGTAGTGGCTCTAAATACTTAGGAGCCTATATTGATGATGAGGGGAATTGGTTAGACGGAAATAACAATTATGAAATTATCGTTCCCAAAGATGCTCCAGCAAATCAATTTTGGTCCATTACAATTTATGACAACGATTCGCGGTGTATTATTCAAAACGAACAAGGAAAATCTGACATCAGCTCGGTGATGAAGGATTTAAAAGTTGAAGCAGATGGTAGTACTAAAATATATATTGGTGAGAAGGCTCCTAAAGGCTATGAAAATAATTGGATACAATCCAATCCAAAAAAAGGATTCTTTGCTTACCTTCGACTCTATGGACCGCTGGAAAGCTTTTACGACAAGTCTTGGGTCATGCCCAACGTAAAAAAAATAAAATAATTTAGTCCCAGAATAGGGCCATTAAAAGCCTTGCCACTAAAATGCCAGATAGCAATGACCTTTGGTTACTGTTTCTACTATTTTTTATATACATTGTTAGGTATCTCGCTATTTCCCCCTTGTATTGAAGCCCTAATTTGATAGGTGCTAATAGCTCCATTAAAACGCGTATTAACTATCACCATTGTTGCATGTCGTTATCTTTGTTTTATAAAAGTGCTTCACCACTTAGTTATCTTTAACTGGTGAAGCACTTATAATTAATCTATTAATTCAAAGTCTCCAGGCTTCCATGTTTTATCAAACCAAGCTTGCTCAGGACCATAAAGACGAAGTAAAATATTCCAACTTTTCCCCGGCATGGTTTGAATCCAATTACCTTCATGGCCTTTAGGAGCTATTGGTCCAAACCACATCGTATATGAGCCATCCTTATTAGGTTTTACTGATGGATTTTCACTATCAAGTCCAGCAAATTTTTGATCCGTTTCTAACATTGATCTTGTAATCCCATCATACACCATAAAAGACCAGAAATTTTTAGCTGGAACTGGTCCGGGCAATGTTATTTTGTAATTTTTTCCTCCATCTAAAAAATTACCTTCAGAGTCTTGAGCTGTAAGTTCATAAGCTGAACCAGTACCTACTTTTGGTTTTGCCATTGCAGGTGTAATTCCTGTTGCATAATAATGAAACATTGTACGGTCATCGAGAACTCTCGCCCCATTGTTTAAAAACTCACTGCTGCCTCCTGCAAAAGGGGAATACCATTGTCTATCCGAATAAAAATAAGTATTTTCATTACGTGGTCTAAAAACGATAGCTCTTGCAGTTGCATTTCCAATTGCAACGGCTTCGGTTAGAATTTTTTTCATTCTATCGTCTGGATTAAATTCTTGCCCTTTTTTGATTCCAATAGAGGCGAAAAGGCCTAAAATTTCAGGGTTGAAAGCATCGAATGGCTCTTCTTGAATTACTTGATTTAGCTCATTATAAAAAGAGTAATTATTAGAATGTATTGTATTGAATTTGATTCCTGATAAGTTAACAAATTTTTGTTCAGGTGGGTTATTGACTTCAGAATATGGGTAAATGCGCATCTCATCTTTTACTGCTTTTACCGCAGCAGGCTTATCACCATCCTTTACAAAAGCACGCATTAATAACCAATTGCTATAGGTTTTTGAATGTGTAATAAAGTAACCGCTCTCAGGTAGTTCTCCTTTATATCCTGGAGGTACTAAAAGATACTTTCCTCCATTACCCTTGTCAGGACCTGTTAATCCTATATCAGTTACAAATCGAAAATAGGCGTCATCTAAAGGCCCTAAAACATTTGCTGGAGCCTCTAATACTACAGGGCCATTGCTAAGATCAAAAACGGCTAGGACATATATTGTTGTAGAGTTAGCACTTAAAAGTAGCGAACGTGCATCCATTAAATCTTCAAAAATTCCAATATCATGCGGCTCAACTCCAACAGATCTTAAACCTTCTCTCATTGCATAAATTGATGCAGCAGGAATTCCTTTTTGAAAAGCATCAACACCTCTATATAAGTCTAAATTATCATATACTTTTTTTGTAGTTGCTTCATCAGGCATGCCATCAAAAAAATTCAATGTACCTAAATGTTCTGTTTCTACTATATCTGGAGTTTTAATCGCATCTGGAATATCCGCTTTATATTTTGGGTCATTTTGCGCAAATGACAGTACTGGGAAAAACATTATAAGAGATAACGTCTTTAATAGTTTTCTTTTAATATTCATTTGTTTTTTGTTTTAGTTAATCAATTATATTTTTTATTCTCTCTCATTCATACTAATTACATATAACTTTTTATATTATTAGTTTTATGCATATTTATAAGCAAATATCCGATAACATCTCGGGATAAATACACTTTTTGGAGTGTTTTTATATCCTTTTATTTATTGTGTCTTGTGCTGTAAGCTTTTTCTCCTTCGAATTTTGCTTTTTTTATTCTTTTGGTTTTTTCCGCTAACCGTGCCTTTTCTCTTTCTTTTTCGTACTTAAATAATCCCATTTTGTTTATTGTTATTTAATTTATGCAAAGCTACTGTTGCTAATTTGTTTAAAGTATCATAACGATCACTCTGCTTGCTAAAAACTACATCCCTTTTTTAGTTTTAAGAATGCCGTTGGATGTCAATCAAAAAAAATCCAGTATTTTTATTTTTACTGATTATTAGTTTCTTTTAATAAACATAGTGAGTTTTAAATAATAAAATTAGGTGTATTATATTACACCTAATTTTGATTATTAATTATACTGTAAATGTAATTTGGTACAATAGTTTAGAACACGACATCCAATGTCCTAAATAAAAAAGCCACTCTACTTGATGTTGAACTGAGCTATTATGAAAAGAAATAACACTTTTTAAGGCAAAATCTCAATATTTTATTTTTAGCCTTTTTATACGTTTTGATGTATTTTATCTCTTTTTCGATAATTATTGATCGTTTTTGATCGTTTTTAGCTCTTTTTCGAAAATTTTTTATTTGATGGGATGAGTGAGTTGAATTATAATGTATATTGACATTTTAGAAAATTTTGGCAGTAATAAAATTTGCCATGTCTACCATTTTTGATAATTAGGCTTTTTACACACCTTACCTAAATTTTAAGTTTGTCTTATTTCTTTTGTATTTTTTATTTTTCAAAACTATGCTTTATGGAAAGTTGATTTTTTTAAAACTGCCAACCAAAATTTACACCAAATTTTCCAGTAAAATCTCGTTGATTAGGGTCGTCTGTAAAACCTAGGTTACGACCTAACCCGCCATTTATATCAATTAGGAATCCAGAATTACTTATCCATTTCCAACCTATACCTACGCCTATGGCTGTTTCGAAATAGGTTTCGGTATTTGTGTTTATAGCATCTCCGAAGAAGAAATTGGTTTCATTTTCATAGGTGTAAAACTTTAAAAAACCTTCCCCATAGAAACCTTTAGCGCCATAATCTTCTTTCGAAAAAAAATACTGGCGATAATAAGGTGAGAACGAAAATTTTTCTAAGATTTGCGACCCATTTTCATCATCAAAATTAATATTTAAATCTGCACCTATACCACTGTATTTATTTAGTACGTACTCATACCTTGGGTTAAAGGCTGGGAAGACAAGTCCAGCAATTACATCAAGACTAAGACTATGTCGTTTTTTTTTTGATAATTCAGTCATGCTTTTTTGACTTTCCGTCTCTATAGTATCAGACTTAGTTTGCGCTTTAGCTATAACGCTTATGGTTAATAAAATTAGAAATAATTGCTTTTTCATAATTTATTTTTATTTTAGATATGATATTTTTAAATAGATTGTTTTTTTGTGCTGTTAATTTTTTAAAAATAAAAAAGACGATGTGAGCAAAGCTCAAAAGGAATTAATTTTTTAATG
>OJFC01000022.1_pt1 | contig 27528 bp, 15 predicted proteins | sample 1594021 | NCBI WGS metagenome assembly OJFC01 (sample SAMN05416739, study PRJEB24817) | seawater metagenome | isolation source: Sea water | place: Canada:Atlantic | collected 2013-07 | reverse complement strand
ATGTAGAGAGGTCTCGTGGGCTCGGAGATGTGTATAAGAGACAGGTCCCAGAATTTGGCTCCATTTTTCTTCATCGGGTGAAGGGTGAATGGTGCGATCCTTTCCGATGCTTTCAATGAGTTGGTTGAGGAAGCGTTTTTCGTAGGGGCCACCCAGAGCGTAGTAGTATTTTTTCCAGCCCTGGACTTTCTTGCTTGCTAGATTTTTCTTGGGTGTTTGGAAGTGTTTCGCGAAATCCAAGTGGGTTTGATTTAGCGGCTGCGGGGTGTCGCGGAAGAAGCGAATGAGTTCATTGATGACGTAGAATGATCGCTCTCCGCGAAGAACTTTCAGAAGAGGGAAGCACTCTGAGAGCGGGGGATGGAGATTGGAAAGGGCACGAAGGGCTTCATGGCGAACGTTTTGGTTTTTGCTTTCGAAGAGGATTTTCCAGACCGAAGCGTCGAAATGGCCGAGAGATTCGAGTGCCCAGAGAGCATGGATGCGATTGCTGTCGCTCGTGTCGGAGGATTGGACGAGTTGGGTGAGAGATGGGATGATGAAGTTTGCTTTCCGGATGGAAATCTGGTGGATAGCCGCGCGCATTTCCCAGAGGTTTCCGGAAGTGAGATGATCGATGAGCTGGGGCGTTGACGACTCTTGGACGTTCGGGGGGATGAGGGGGTTTTGGGATTTGTGACGGACTCTCCAAATCCGGCCAAGAGTGCGGGCGTGCTTGTCGAGGTTACGGGTCGTCGTGCCGTGGGAGATGGTTCGGTTATACCAGTCGGCGATGTAGAGACATCCATCGGGGCCGAAGGCAACATTGACGGGGCGGAACATGGGGTCGTCACAGGTGACGAGGTCGGTTTCCCGTTTAAAGTGGTGGTTGCCAAGTTCATCGACGTTGTATGAAACGGTATTGATCTCACCCGTGATGGGGTTGGCGACGAAGTTAAAGTCCCGCCATTCGGCAGGGAAGTCGCGAGGTGAAGTCCCGGCGGTGGCGATCCCGCAGAAGCCGGTTCCGTCCAGGCCGAGGTCGGCTGAGGTGGGAGGATGTTGGAGAGGGTTTCGTGAAGCGGTGGCGAGGAAGCTGGGGTAGGTGGCATCGCGCTCAAAGGCGGCCTGACTGTAGCCGAGATCGTTTGCTTCGTGAATGTAGGTTCGTCCTTCCCGGTTGATGGCCCAGGCCCAAATGTTGTTCATTCCTTCGCCAATGATTTCCAATCGAGTTCCGTTTGGTTGATAGCGTCCGACAAGGCCCTGATTGAACGGTGTTTGTTTGCCATCGGAAGTCGTGATCGTTCCGGTGCTGTGGACTCCTTGTGAAAAGTAAATCCAGTTTCCGGGGCCACGGGTAAGTCGGTGGGCGCTGGTGTGGCTGTCTTTGACGCCGAAGCCACTCATGAGAGTGGTGATGCGGTCCGCTTTTCCGTCGGAGTCGGTGTCGTTGAATTTTAGAACCTCGGTTCCTTGAATCACATGGATGCCATCGTCATGAGGAAGAACGGAGATGGGCATGACGAGTCCGTCCGCAAAGACTCGGGGTGTTTGAGAATCGGTGAGATGAGGTTCCGGAAAAACAAGGATCTTATCGTTCCCCTTCAGTTTGAAACGTGAGGGGTTGTTGTCGTTGGGATACTCGCTGGCGGTTTGGGTCCAAAGGCGGCCTGCGTCATCGAATCCGAGTGAGATGGGCTTGATGGCACCTAGCTTTTCGTGGCTGACGTTTTCAATCACGAAGCCTTCGGGAAGGTGGAAGAGGGCAAGTTGCTCCTCCATTGACTGGGTTTTGGCATCGAGGGTGTTACCTAGTCCTTCGGTAAATTTCTTTTTTCGGATGTTTTTTTTTGAAGAGATAGAAGTGGTGCGGAAGGCCTTTAAGGCGACTTCGTCTCCCGGGTGGAGGATGAGATAATCGAGAGCAAACATGTAGGATTTCAAGGCCTCGGGATGGGTTCCGATGATCTTGATGGAGAGGGTGTGTTGGCCTGCGGAGAGAGCGATCGCTTGACCGAGGGGAATGGTGCCGGATCGGGTCACTCCGTCGTTGTAAAGGTCGATAGATTTCGAGAGCTTTTTACCATCGAGGGAGAATTCCACGATGCCGTAGTCCTTTGCTTTGGTCATTCCGACGCCAAGACGATAGGTCCCGGCTTTGCTTACGGGAATGGCGAGTTCAAGGATGTCACCGGGTTTCGCTCCGGTCCACCAAAGGTGCTGGTCTCCGCTCCAGAGTCCGGTCCCGAAGGTGTGAAGACTCTGGGGGCGGGCGGATCCGGTGGACTTCATGACTTTGAGAGCCTCGCCTTCGAAGAAGAGAGTGTTGTCTTTCGGCGAGGGCTTCGCCTTTTTGGGGGGAGCGGTGTCGGTTTGGATGAAGGCAAAGACGCCTTTTTTATTTCCTACGACGATGTCGATCTTGCCATCGCCGTTAAGATCGCCAGTGGAGATCTGTCGGCCCACTCCGGAATTGTCATCGATGAGATAGGGGATGAGTTCAGTGCTGCCGTCCTTGTGCCGGGTCGTCCGGAACCAATAAAGGACGGCGGGATCGTTCGCGCCGGGGTCGCGGCCGTTGTGGGCGAAGTAGCACTTGCCGGTGACGATATCCTTAATGCCGTCGCCATCGATATCGACACAGTCCATGGCATGGGGTTGGGAGAAACAAACGCCGTAGGGATTTCCTACGGGCTTATCCGTCATCACGATATGTTGTTTAAAGGTGATGGCTCCGTCTTCTTGGACTTGTTCATACCAAGCCATTCCCCAGGAGTGGGCATTGAGGGCGGTAACGACGTCGGCGTCGCCATCGCCATCGATATCGTAGGCGAACATCTGGGCTCCTCCTTGCTTTGGGGCGAAGGCAAACGGATGAAATTTCCAGGGCGTCTTGCGGTCCCAGTTTTTCGGTTGCTGCCACCAGCCGCGTTTTTCGAGAATATCGGGAAGCTTGTCGCCATCAATGTCGCCGGAACCGAGGCCATGAATGAACATCTGAACCCCGCTATCCTTCGGGGTGATGCGATGAACGATCCAGGGTTTGGTCGGGTCGGGAGCTGGCTCAGAGAGAGTGATGTAGCCCCGACTATGAGCGAGCAGTTGCCGGCTCTTGCCCAGGACATTGACATATTGGGGAGATTCATTGCAGATGTGCTCCTGGGCGGGGCAGTGTTCGCATTGGTGTTCCTTGTTGTCGGCCGGGAGCGGTTTTTCGCCGGGGTTGATGGCGAGATGCGCGGGTTGGGCGGGTAAGCCAACTTTGAGAATGTCAGTCCATTTGTCCTTTGTAATGAGATCGGGGAAGGTGAAGAAATTTTGAGAGTATCCCCCGATGGGAAAGACTTTGACCGGAGCATAGGCATGGGACTTCTTAAAATTGGGGCCCTGCCACCAGAGCGGTCCGGCAATGATATCGGGTTTGCCATCGGCATTGATGTCGCCAATGGAAGCACCTTCGGTCAGATATTGATCCGTCAGGTGGATCTTCTTAAAAAAGACCGTTGTCTTCGGGGTGGATCGCTCTCCCCAGCAGAGGGAGGTGATAAGAGGGAGCAATAGGATGTGGAAAACTTTCATAGCAGAGGTTCAATTCCTCATTCATCCATTTTGTCCATACAAGGTGTCGAATGGAATTAGAGGTGAGCCGAAGACTCTGGCTTCACGTCGAAATCAAACACGACGAGGCGTTCGAGACGTGGCTGGACCAATTCGACTCGCTTCAAGTGTTCCGGATGAGGGAGGTATGCGTCGCGCGATTCCGCGTTGTCGAAGGTCATGATAAAACCGTGGGTGTATCCATCGGACAGTCCTTCATCAGATTTATAGGGACCGTGTTCCATGCTGAGAAGCCCGGGAATGACTCCGACCATGGCGCGCATTTCCGCGAAACATTCATCGATTTGTTCCTCTGTAATGCCTTCTTTGAACTGAAATACTCCGAAGTGATTGGTCATTTTATGTGCTTGGTTATGATTGTTGGGATTGGATGAGTTCGAGTAGCTTGTGTGCGGCCGCCTGAGCGAAAACCTCGCTGTTGATTTCTTCTTCGAAATCAACAACCTCACATTGAGCGTTGGCGTGAATCGCATCAAAGAGGGCCTGGTCGGCCTCGGGGTCATAAAACGATTGCCCTTCCGCTGAAATGATTGAGATCGCTTTACGAGGAATCAGGATGGCTGTGGGTGCGGGGTTGGCATTGGCTTTCTCTGCGAGAATTTTGCCAAGCTGTGCGCATTCTTCGGCGTTGGTTCGCAGGAGAGTCACTTGTGGATTGTGGACGTAGATCGTGCGGTCCTCGTGTTCAGCGAGAAGAGTATCTCTTTCGCCGTAGTTGGCCATATCGAGACAGCCGGGTGCGATCACCGAAGGAACCTGTGCCTTGGCCATGGCGTCCATTCGATCTGGGCCGGCGCTCAAGGTGGCACCGAGGAGTTCGTCGGCCCACTCGGTGGTGGTGAGATCAAGGACTCCCGTGACCATTCCTGATTCGATGAGTGATTCCATGGTTCTACCACCGGTTCCGGTGGCATGGAAAATGAGGACCTCGTATCCGGCATCTTCCAGAACCTTTGACGCAATGTTGATACAGTCGGTCGTGTTGCCAAACATGCTGGCAACGATAAGAGGCTTGTCATCTCCTTGGGTGATCTGCGCTTCCACCATTCCGCAAATCGCTCCGGCAGCGCGAGTGAAGATGGTTTTTGAAATGCGATTGAGTCCGGCAACGTCAACGATGGAAGGCATCATGGTGATGTCCTTGGTTCCGACATAGTGAGCGGTGTTTCCCGACGCCAGGGTAGAGACCATGAGCTTGGGAAAGCCAAGCGGGAGCGCGCGCATGGCTGCAGTACCAAGGGCAGTTCCGCCTCCTCCTCCGAGCGAAATAACGCCGTCAATTTTTCCATCTTGCGCAAGTTTGGCAAGAAATACTGGAGCGGCTTTTGACATCGCGACAACACATTCTCCACGGTCTTGCTTGTCGATAAGTGCTTGCAGGTCGAGTCCAATGGCTTCGGCAACACCGAAGCGGGAAATATCAGGAGTGATCTGTGGGTCGCCTCCGGTTCCGAGATCGATGAGGATCACCTCGTGTCCCTTTTTTTGAATCAAGTCAGCAACGAAGGCGTGCTCGTGGCCCTTCGAATCGAGAGTCCCTAAAACGGCAATGGTCATGGTTTTAGTGGATTCGCTTGACCGGGATGGACTTAAACTGACGGGTGAGATCAGTGAGGGGTTGCTCAATGGCCATTCGTTCCAGACTCGACGCGCCTACGAATCCGACGGCATCGGTATGTTCGCAAACGTACGCGGCATTTTCCGGCGTGAGAATGGGTCCACCATGGGAAAGAACCATGACGTCCTTACGGACCGAGTGGGCGGCATCGCAAATAGACTGTGTCGCTTGGACGGCATGGTCCATTGAGACCGTGGCATCGGTGACACCGATCGATCCTCCGATGGTGCAGCCAACGTGGGCGATGATCACGTCGGCTCCGGCTTCGGCCATGCCCTTGGCCTCCTCGGGCGTGACGACGTAGGGAATCGTGAATTGGTCCATCTTATGAGCGAGGGCAATCATTTCGATTTCCTTCTGCACACTCATACCGGTTTCCTCGAGGGTCTGCCGGTAGGCACCATCGACAATGGTGTGGGTGGGGAAGTTGTTGATGCCCGAAAAGCCCATGTCGATGACTTGGCGGAGGAAGTGCCACATGCGACGGCGAGGGTCGGTGGCGTGGACACCACAGATTACCGGGATCTCTTCGACGACCGGGAGGACTTCAAATTCGCCAATTTCCATGGCGATGGCATTGGCATCTCCATAGGACATGAGGCCGGCGGTGGAACCGGCACCAGCCATGCGGAAGCGTCCGGAGTTGTAGATGATGATGAGGTCGGCTCCGCCTTTCTCAATAAACTTGGCGGAGATGCCTGTTCCTGCTCCAGCACCAATAATGGCTTCGCCTTTGGAGAGAGTGTCATGAAGACGCTCGAGCATTTCGTTTCGTGTATAGGGATTTCCGATCCCGGTCCATGGATTAGGCATAATGTCGTTAGGAATAGAAATTTAGTAAAGTCAGAGGATGATACGAGTGCTCTGAAAAAGACCTTAGCGGGTTCGGAGTAAAAGTGGCCCACATTTACATACAAAATTTCCACATGTGAAAAGAAAAGGCGGGTGTCGCCGTGAATGTGCTGATTTAATCTTCTCTCGTCTATTAGATGCAGGATGGCAGATAAGAAAGTAGCACCAAAAACCTTAGAGAATGTCCGTGTCCTCGGTGAGATGACAAAGGTGAGAGTGATTCGTGTTGATGAAGACGATCATCGGAATTGGTTGCAGGAAGCGCCCGTTTGTCCGCAATTGTCAAAGCACCAGATTATCCATGCTGGAATCATGAAAGCCTATTCACCTTTCGAGATTGTCCGGATCGAACAAACAGGGACATTCATGTTGGCGTGTATTGAAGGTGAGGGTGCCATCTTGGTTGATGGATCGTGGAAGCGAGTGAAGGCAGGGGAGGCGTGTTTGTTACCACCTTTCGTTGCGAATGCCTTGAAGTGTGTAGGGTCAAAGTCCTGGAGATTTTGTTGGGTCCGCTATTTGGAGCGCAAGGAGATCTCTCCGATTGTGAGTTCAATTTCCCCGGTGCGAGGTAAATACGATGCTGAACCGCTGCAGCGAGCCATTGAAGGTCTGCTTGCGGAGTGTCAGACGGACGGTTCTACGGCTTTGAAGTATCATTGGGTGGAGTTAATTCATCAATATGTTCTTCGGTTTGCTCAACCCCACCAGTCAGATGATCGTCTCTGGCGTCTCTGGCAGAAAGTCGATCAAAGATTGGACTATCGATGGTCAGTCGCTGAGTTGGGCGAGGTCGCTTGTGTCAGTGGAGAGCACTTGCGCCGACTCTGCCAAAAAGCACTGGGCCGAAGTCCCATGCAGCAGATCACGTTCCTGAGAATGCAGAGGGCTTCCCAGTTGCTCCTGGAAACGGATGAAAAAATTGAGACTATCGCGAGAATGACTGGCTACAAGAATGCCTTTCACTTCTCCAATGTCTTTATGGATTGGGTCGGTATTCGGCCTTCGGAGTTTCGTGGATAGCTCATCGTGTCATCACGCGGAGGCGCACAAGCTGGCGAGGTTCCGCCGAGAGGGGGAGAGGTGTTTGATAGGTCGCCTTGGTTGCGCCGTTACCTTAATTGATACGGGATTGAAGATCGGCAGAGGTGAGTGGTGTCCAGTTGACAAGATTGGAGGAGTATTTCGCGACTATGAGAGCATCGTCGTTCACGAGATTCTGCAGGAAACTCACCTGGAATGAGTCGCCGACGATGATCGGAATGGTCGAACCCTTTTTGTGGCAACAGCACAATATCACCGAATGGTTTGGCTCTTCTCAATGATGTGGATTTTAGACATCGACATGTTGTTTCTACCCATTCCCTTCTAGATCGAGTTGGCCATTATCCATTCATAAAGAAGGAGGATGCCTCCAGTTATTCATCTTTCTTTGACCCTAAGGCGATTCTACAACAACAAAATGATTATGAAAAACAAAACAAAACATACAGGACTCATCCTCACTCTAGGTCTAGCCGCTAGCGCCAGCGCAACAATCACCGTATTGGGAGTCGATTCCACAGCCGGCGCAAACTGGCGCACCGCTGCCAACCTTGAGGCTGACAACGAGTATGGCACTGCCGGTTACGCCATCTTCGGACTCAACGTGGCCGATGGTGTCTATGACGCAAATTACGATGTAAGCAGCGCAAACGCAGGAAACGCCTACAACCTACCCGCCGGAATATCCGTATCGACCGTAGACACCACCATTGGCATGTGGTCCGGTAACGGGAATTTCGGAACCATGGAAGATCCTGGAAATGGCAACGCGATCACCAGTGCCTCAATTTTAGCCAATTCGGGTGGAACTAGGCAATGGACGATTACGCGGACAGTTGCAGATGCCTATCGGATGACACTGTTCAGCGCATCAGGTGATGGGGAAAACAGTCAGTATACTTACACCTTGAACGATGGCTCAGGCCCCGCAGTTACAAACTACACCCACACCGCGAACGGCCTCGCTTACCATGTCTTCGACATCTCTGCTGGCACGAGCGACATTGTAGTCGACATCGTATCCTCTGCACAAAATCGCACCTTCACGGGAATCGCATTCGACGCGGTCCCTGTCCCCGAGCCATCTTCCACTCTTTTGCTCGGCCTCGGTATGGCCGGCATTGCTCTGCGCCGCCGACGCTAAGTGCTGCGCTTGCTTAACCAGCTACATCAAGCCCCCCAGCGGACTCGATCCGACGGGGGCTTCTCTTACTGCCCTTCGACTCCTTTATGTGGATGTCGAAAGGCATCCGTGGAGAATCTTGATTCCAACGATTTTCCTTAACCGCAACTCCAACAAGCCAGATCAAAATGTCTAAACTCACTAAACTCATCACCCTTTCTTCCCTCCTCCTAGGTGTCTCAACCGCGAGCGCGACGGTAACCTCTACAGGGGTAGACTCAACCGCCGGCCCAAACTGGCGGACTGCAGCGGCCCTTGAAACAGATAACGAATACGGCACTGCCGGTTACGTCGTTTTTGGACTCAACGAGGTCGATAGTGTCTATACCCAACCTTTCGACGTCAGCGATACCAACGCTGCAAACTCCTACAATCTGCCTGCCGGAATTTCTGTTTCGACGGTAGATACGACCATTGGCATGTGGTCCGGCAACGCCGCCAACTTTGGTGAGATCGAGGATCCCGGTAACGGCAACGCAATCACCAACGCCCCCGTCCTTGCCAACTCAACCGGAACAAGGCAGTTTACGGTCACGCGCGCTGCGAGCGCTCCGTTCCGGATCACCGTCATGATGGCTTCCGGAGACGACCAGAGCACGGAATACACCGTGACGATCGCTGACGGTTCCGGCTCCGCGAGTTCGAACTATGCGCATGTCGCAAACGGTCTTGCCTACCACGTATTCGATATTTCTGCTGGCAATAGCGACGTCTTAATCGACATTGCCAGTAATCCCGAAAACCGGAGCCTCATGGGAATCGCCTTCGACACCAAAAATGGTGGACTTAGAGTGACGGACATTTCGGTCGCTACAAATGGTGACGTCTCACTGACTTGGAACTCCAGAAGTTCTCTAGGAACAACCTATGCGGTTTTTTCGACTGATGATCTTTCCCTTCCGCTGGAAGATTGGCCGGAGATCGATGATGGAATCGATACCGGGGGCGATAGCACGACCTTCGTCATTCCATCGGCCCTTCTGGCTGATGCAGATAAGCTCTTTTTCTTCGTTCGCAAAAACTAGAAAGATCGAGTTCCGGATCAAAAAGTAGCGCTCGCTCATCGCAAATTGATTCGAGATGCGCTTTGCTATTTCTAGCAAGCGCTCGCTGACCAACATCCACACCATAAATGATGACCCTCTTACGCCAGGGCGCTCTTGCGGCGCTCCCACTCCTCGCTACTGCGATGAGCCTCAAAGCCGCTGTCACTGTCGTCGGTATAGATTCGACTGCTGGTGCGAACTGGCGCACCGCCGCCAATCTCGACGCGGATCAGGAATACGGCACGAGCGGCTATGTCGTCTATGGCCTGGCGGCGGCAGATTCTGTTTACACTGCTAACTACGACATTTCATCAGGGAACCCTAACAACGTCTACAACCTTCCCGCCGGCGTAGACGTAACCTCTATCGATACCAACATCGGGATGTGGTCAGGCAACGGCAATTTTGGGACGTTGGAAGACCCCACAGCGGGAAATGCCATCACCAGTGCTCCGGTTCTCGCCAACTCGAGCGGAACAAAACGCTTCACCGTCACCCGCTCCAACTTCGACGCCTTCCGACTCACCGTAATCACTGCCTCCGGCGACAATCAGGGCACCGAATACACCGTTACCATCAATGACGGCAGTGGTTCCCAGTCCACCACCTACGATCACCCGAGCAACGGCGTCGCCTACCACGTGTTCGACGTTTCGACCAGCAATTCGGATATCACCATCGACATCGTCAGCTCGGGCCAGAACCGATCTCTGACGGGCATCGCATTCGACTCAGCCGTCGATATCACTGATCCAACCGACAGCGACAACGACGGCATGGGCGACAACTGGGAGAATTTCTACTTTGGGAATTTGACCCGAGATGGAAGTGGAGACCTCGACTCGGACGGTCTCAACGATGCCGACGAGTGGACTGAGCAAACCCTCCCTGACGACTCTGACTCCGACGATGACGACCTTACCGACGGCCTGGAAATCAATACCTACAGCACAGACCCGCTCGACAATGATAGCGACGACGACGGCTTCAACGATGGCGATGAAATCACGGGAGGAACCAACCCCAACGACAACGGAAGTTTCCGGTAGTAACCGTCGGACGCCCCGTTCTTGGTTCTACCAACGCGACCCGTGACAGCGTCGTCGTCTTCAACGAGATCCACTATCATCCCGCGGACGATAACGATGGCCTCGAATATATCGAACTTTACAACCAGATGGCCGTCAATGTCGACCTGAGCAACTGGCGGATCGGCGGTGTCGATTTCGACTTTCCCGAAGGCACCGTAATCGACGCTCGTAGCTATCTTACTATCGCAAAAGTCCCTGCCAATTACCCCGGCGCGCTGGGTCCCTATGCCGGGACCCTTTCAAACTCCGGAGAAACCCTGCGCCTGTTCAATAACAACCGCGCTTTCCGCACCACGGCTGGCGCAGGTCCGAATGGCGCGAGCTCCGATTCGCTCGACCGCCGCCGCATCATGGATGAAATCTCATACGGCGACACCTATCCGTGGCCGCTGGGACCCGATGGCTCAGGATCCACGCTGGCGAAAGTCGACCCGGCGACAGGCAGCGCTCATCCGCAAAATTGGACGCACAGCACTGCCACCAATGGCACTCCCGACGCGGTCAATGGCCAGACACTTGTCCCAGCGATCGCCTTTAATGAGATCGACGCCTCCACTACGCCGACGTTCCAGCTTGAGCTCCACAACCACGGCGCCCTTCCGATCGCACTCGGCGGCATGGTCATCGGCTCCTCCAACTCCCTTCACGGCGACTACACTTTCCCCGTCGGTAATCTCGCTTCCGAGACCTTCACTACGATCGACGCCACCGCGCTCGGCTTCACTCCTGATGACAATGATCGCTTGTTTCTTTTCACCGCAGGAAAGGCAGCGCTCATCAACACGGCCCGAGTCGATGATCGCCTAAAAGGTCGCAGTCCGGACGGCACCGGACGCTGGCTCAATCCAAACACCGCAACATTCGGCAGCGCCAATTCCTTCGACTTCGAAGATGCTATTGTGATCAACGAGATCTTTTACCACGCCTACCCGATCCGTTCGACTTCCGGCACGCCGCCAACCTACACTAACGTTCAAGTTATGGATTTCAACCATGTCTGGCGCTACAACCTCGATGCTGGCACTAGCGGTTTGCCCTTCGGTTGGGAAGACAGCGTTCACACTGTCGATGACATCAGTTGGTCAGAGGGTCCCGGCCTACTCGGTTTTGAAACCGGGACACTCGACGAACCCATCCTAACAGATGTCAACCGTGAATCAAAAATCCCTTACTACTTCGAGACTGAATTCATCTACAGCGACCCAGCCGCCGTCGATCAAATTACCTTCGAGCACTACATCGACGACGGAGCCGTCTTCTACCTAAACGGCGAAGAGATCGGCCGCTACAACATGGCACCGGGACCCTTCACTCCCATCACATCCGGAACCACGGTCACCAACGCAACCCTTGGGACACTCTCCTTTAGTAACCCAAACATCCTCCAGGGCAGCAACCTTCTCTCGGTTGAAGTCCACCAGTCCGGCACCGGCAGCAGCGACCTCGTCCTCGGCCTGCGCACCAGTTTAAGAAAGTTCGAGACCCCCGGCACACCAGCCACGCCCTATGCCGAGCGCGACGAAGAATGGATCGAACTCTACAACCGCGGAGCTTCCACTATCGATCTCAGCACTTGGAACATCAATGGCGGGATAAGTTCCAACTTTCCTACTGGCACGATGCTCGGTTCAGGCGACTACCTCGTTGTCGCTAGAGATGCCACTGCTCTCGCGCAAAAGTATCCGGGCATCACCATCGTCGGTGATTACTCAGGAAGCTTGGGTAACGGCGGCGACCACCTCGTCCTCAAGGACGGTCGCGGTAACCCAGCGGATGAGATCACCTATTTCGATGGTGGTAAGTGGCATGGCAAAGCCGACGGCGGCGGGTCCAGTCTCGAACTGCTCGATCCGGACGCTGATAATAGCACTGCCACGGCCTGGGCGCCGAGCGACGAGTCCGCGCGCAGCGGTTGGAACAGCTACACCTACGAAGACGTCGCGGTAAGCGACGGCATCGGCAACAATATCTACCACGAATTCCTCATCGCGCTGCTCGACTCAGGCGAGTTCCTCCTCGACGACGTCAGTGTCATCGAAAATGGCAGCACCGAAATGATCCAGAACGGTGATTTTGAAAGCGACACGCTGGGCTCCGGTGCTGACAAGTGGCGCGCCCTCGGGACACACGGATCGCACGGCAGGACCGTCGTCGTTACTGACCCTGACTCCCCCGGAAACCAGTGTCTTCATATCGTTGCCACCGGCCCGACCGGGGACAAGCATAACAAACTCGAGACCACTTTCGACAACAGCGAGCGGGTCACCGCTGGCGCGATTTACCGCATCAGCTTCCGCGCAAAATTCCTCAGCGGTAGCAACCAAGTCAATACGCGGCTCTATTTTAATTACCTGCAGCGCACCACCACCATTCCAACTTCTGAGATTTGGGGGACGCCTGGGACGCTCAATTCAACCGCGCTAGGAAACTCGGGCCCGACCTTGAAGGCCCTAGCCCACGCCCCGGTCGTGCCCGACGCGAACCAAGCGGTGAACGTTGCTATCGACGCAGTCGATCCGGACGGTATCAATGATCTCACCCTCTTTTATTCCATCAATGGTGGCGCGTTCCGAAGCTCCCCGATGGCTGCTGGCCCTGACGGTATCCGCCACGTCGGAGCGATCCCCGGCCAACCCGCTAGCCGAATCGTGCGCTTCTACGTCCGCGCTCGCGACAGCGCCAATGCCACCACCTTCTATCCGGCTGCCGGCCCCGAAGGCGGCGCGTTCTACAAAGTCCAAGACGGTCTCGCCGACACTTCCGGTATTCGTCATAATTTCCGCGTGGTCATGTCCGAGACCGATCGACAATTCCTTTTCAACACCACCAATCGCATGAGCAACGACCGTTTTTCGGTCACCGTCATCGAGGACGAGAGCACGGCTTACTACGACGTCGGTCTACGCCTCAAAGCGAGCGCCTTCGGTCGCTTCCAAAACGGCCACTACGGCTTCAACGTCCGTTTCCAACCGGACCAACTCTTCCGCGGTGTCCATCCCGGTATCTCCGTCGAACGCTCCCGGCCATTCCGTGAACTTTTTGCCAAACACCTTCTCACCCGTGCGGGTGGCGGCTACTGGTCATTCTATGATGACGTGAGCTACGCCATCACCCCGACCACTGGAGATCGCGGCCCTGCATTGTTATCAATGGCACGCCATACCAATAACTTTTTCGACGGGCTCTTCCCAGCCGCAGACGAACCCGGCACTCTTTTCAACCAAGAGCTCCTCTACAACCCGAACGGCACCAACGGCGGCGCCGAGGGCCTCAAAGTTGGTAACCCCTACAACCACACCAATGGGCGCTACGACCTAGAAGATCGAGGGGCGGATAAGGAACCCTATCGCTTCGGTTTTCAAATCCGCAGTGCCCGGGGCCGTGACGATTACTCCCAAATCATCGCCGTCAATCAGGCCGTCGGAAACCTAACCGGAAGCGAACTCAAAGACGCCCTCGACCCAATCATCGACGCTGACCAGTGGATGCGCACTTTCGCAATGGCCACCCTCACCGGCTCGGGGGATACTTACGGTCGCGTCTGGGAGCACAACTTCCGCTACTACGTCCGACCAAGCGATCAGAAGGTCATCGTCCTCCAGTGGGACCTCGACTCTGCCTTCGGGCTCGGTGCGAGCGATTCAATCCTGCCAACCCGAAACAACATCAGAAAACTGTTCCGCATTCCCCAGTATCGGCGACTCTTCGATGGCCATGTCGAAGACATCGTCAACAGCTCCTTCAACACCGCCTACAGCACCACGTGGGCAAACCACCTCGGCTCGGTTTCCGGAAACAGTTTCAGCAGCTACAACTCCTACGTGCGCACCCGTGGGAACTTCGCTCTGGGCACGTTACCTTCCAACACCGCCTTCGCTATCACCACCAACGGTGGTATTGATTTCTCCGAGGCCGACAGCGCTATCGATCTCGAAGGCGACGGCTGGATTGATGTCTTCACGATCGAAGTCAACGGCATCCCCACCACCGTCAATTGGACCGACGCAAACAGCTGGATGATCACCATCCCAATCGGCACTGGAGCCAACCCACTCACTCTCACGGCATTCAACTACCACGGCGAGGAAGTCGGTAGCGACACCATCAGCGTGACCAACACCAGCGCAGTCGATCTCGCCAATATTTCAAACACGATCATTAGCGAATTACACTACCACCCAGCCGCCCCAAGCCAGGTCGAGATCGACGCTGGCTTTAACGACGCTGACTTGTTCGAGTTCGTCGAACTCACCAATATCGGAGCGACCAACATAGATCTCACCAATGCCGCCTTCACCGATGGCGTTACCTTCACCTTTCCGCCCGGCACCGAATTCGAGTCAGGGAATCAATTGATAGTGGTCTCCAATCAGGCAGCTTTTGAATTCCGCTACGGTGAAGGGACAGCGACGATCGTCGGCACCTACACCGGCAACTTCCGTAACAGTGGCGAGAACGTTCGCCTCGAAGCAGCGGACACCTCACCCATTGCCGACTTCATCTACGGCGATAGTTCGCCATGGCCGGACGACGCTGACGGAACGGGCTACAGTCTCGTTTTCGCCGGCAATGACCCAAGCGCCCCCCTCAATTGGCGCAGCAGCACAGTCATCAACGGCAATCCAGGCAGCAGCGATTCCACGCGCTTCTCAGGCGGCGACTTGATCGCTTACAGCCTCGTCACCAATCCAACTTTCGAGACCGTTGGCGACTCTTTTGTTCTGAACGTTCGGGTAAACCTTACTGCCGACGATGCAATGGTCAGCGCGATGTTCTCAGTAGATCTCGCTACTTGGACAGCTGCGGCAGCCACCGACCTGATTTCCCGAACCAACCACGGCGACGGGACAGCGACCTTAAGGTTCTTGGCCCCTCTGCCCACAAGTACCACCGTGTGGCAATTCGGTAGAGTTAATCTCATGCCCCGCTAAAAAGGGCTGCTTAGTCTTCGTGGAGACTGGGGCAATCGAAGGTGTCCGTGAGCCAGAATCGATCGAACCAAAGAATCCGCATGGTCGCCGCTACTGCGGATCGATTACTCGGTAGTAATTCTCAGTAATGTTGGCATCGAGTTGGAGCTCGAAGCTTGTCGTCTCGCCATTCGATGCCCTGATTGCATCGTCGATCTCTAACCAAGGAAGCTGAAGATTGGTCGAACTCTCGAGTGTGTAATAGCGACCTGGGATGGATGTCCAGGTGATCGTGGCTTTGTTTGTGGTGGGGTTGATCGAAATGTCAACAATTTGGAAGGGTAGGGTATTGAAGCCAGCGACAGTTCCAGGATTTGCAAACATGGAGGCAACGTCACCTTCAGAAACCTCACGGTCATAGCGTTGTAGATCGTCCCAAGTTCCTTGTAAGATTCCTCCGCCCAACAGAGAAACCCCGATATAGAGCGTATCGTTAGAAGGACCATTCTCAGGAAACACCGGAAGCTCTGCTGTGTCAGTTACCTCACCGTAGAGACTGCCATTGATGTAGAGCCGGGTACGATCCGCTTTGCCGGTTTCAAAACCATCACTGTCGTGATGCGTGATGACAATGTGTGTGACTTCGGCGATTGGCACCGTGTCAGCATCCGTAGAAAACAGCTCTTTCTCGTCAATAAACACCGAGAGGCTACCATCTTCCCAAAGTTCTACATCGAACATCGATTTGCTTCGTGGCACAAGGTCACGCGTTTGATGGAATAGCACGCCGCCGTTATCAGGCTTGATCCACATGGAATAGGTGAAGCTGGGGGTATGTGGAGGTGCAACCAGCATATAATTGCTACCACCCCCGCTTGTCACTGCCGTTCCTTCATTTCCAGCGATGGGAGAATCTCCGTATATCCAGTTTTCTCCATCGACAAAGATGCCTGTTAGATCATTGCCAGAGATGTCGCCAGCGTCCGGAGGTCCAGTGTCGTCGAGTGTCCAATGGAAGGTGAGCCCATCGGGCTTCCAGGCTTGACCGTGGATGGTTATAACCCGGTCGGGGTTGAGTTCATCAGGATCATTGCTGATGATTCGTAGTTCCATATTCTGTATGCCAGGGGTTCCGTTTGGCGTGAACACAACAGGAATTTTAGCCACTTCAAGCCCTGCCAAGGTGATCGGCAAATCCGGAAGCGTCTCTCCAAAGGTAAAAGCACTGGCGTTGTCACCTGCAATGACCAGTTCGCTGATGATGAGATCATCCGTCCCCGTGTTCTGTAGGAGCAAGTTAGTCTCAGTCGAATCATCCATTCGGATGAGCGGGAATCCGCCAAATGTGCCCTTCAGGCTAGGTGGTCCGGACGCGGGCAAGCCACCTTTCACTAGTAAGGTAGCTGGATCGAATGGCCCTTCAAACGTGTAGAGGCGAAGTTCATCCAATGCCCCATTCCAGTGGACCCCACCGCCTGCATTGACACCAATATGAATGCGCTGGGGGGCACCGGGGGGCACCGGGCTGTTGGCTTCGAGATGGGTGGCGGAGAGTTCACCATTTACGTAGAACTCGACTGTCCCATTGTTGGCCACCACCGCGAGATGCACCCATTGGTTGAGTGTGGCATCCGTGATAGCAAACTCCCCAAAGTCGCTTTCCGCTCCGGTGGACGTGTTGCGCGCCTGGATCACATCGCCCATTTGCACCAAACCGACCCCGTTTGGGCCACCCAGCCCAAAAATCCACGCATTATCTTGGGTGTCATTCTGCGGACGGACCCACATTTCGATGGCGTAGTTGTCAAACAAATCCACGGGAGCAAAGCTACCGTTATCCTGACGCGCTTGAAGCGGATCATCTCGCCAGTTGCCGCGTCCAGTCCAATCAACTGCTACCGTGCTGCCAGTTTTTTCGGCAGCACTACTGGCAATCGCCTCAACGTAAGTGCCTCCACCAGGGAAGGTGCCTGACCATCCATTCTCATTGCCTGAAGAATCAAAAGGACGATTGGCAGTGTTGCCGGCGCTACCGCCTTCGTCCTCGCCCATGCGATAGAAGGCGACAATCTGAGAAATATTCGAAGCTTTCGGCTCATTGACCAATAGATCTACCGGATCGAAAGCTCCAGTGAAGGTGAACACCCGAACCTCATCGAGAAAGCCATTCCAATGCACAGCACCACCAGCGTTCACGCCAAGATGGATGCGCTGCGGAGCTCCGGGAGGCACTGGATTACCTGCGTTCAGATGCGTAGCCGCCAATTCTCCGTCCACGAAAAACTTCATTTCTCCGTTGTCGGCGACTACGGCCAGGTGGACCCACTGGTTTAAACTGGCGTCATCTAACGTGTAATCCCCAAATTCACTCACTGCGCCAGTCGAGGAATTGCGGGCTTGGATAACACCGTCCATTTGCACCAAACCGATCCCGTTTGGGCCGCCCAACCCAAAAATCCACGCGTTACTTTGGGAGTTGTTCAGCGGTTTCACCCACATTTCGATGGCGTAGTTGTCAAGGAAATCGACTGGCGCAAAGGTGTCATCGGCTTGACGAAGTTGGAGTGGGTCATCACGCCAGTTTCCGCGATTACTCCAATCAACAGAAAGGAAGCTTCCCACCGAGGCGGCGGAGGAGGAAGCAACATCCTGACTGTATTTTCCGCCACCTGGAAATGTTCCTGACCAGCCATTCTCGTTGCCGCTAGAATCTGGTGGCGAAACAGGTGTTGCGTCGGCGGCACCCCCTTCTTCTTCACCCATGCGATAGTAGGCGATCACATTATCAATCGCGGCTGAAGCCGATTGGCCAAGCATCGTAAGACAGATGAGTGCAATGAAAGTCCTGCTAGGAATTTGCTTTTGAGGTTGATCGGTTGAGGGCGCTTCAAGACGAAAATTCATAGGGTAAAATCGTAGTCCTTCTTCCCGCCATACCAAGGATTATTTTGGGGGCGGTTCTTGTGTCCGCCACAAGCCCAGGCTTTTCGACAGGATGTCGATGGGTAACCTCGTAGCCGGCGAGGGCCATTTGTCGCCCCAGCAGATTGCTGTGAGCACTCCAGTTGAGTCTCCGAGTCGATTCACTGTTGCTCCGGCTTCCTTCAACATCCGCATGTATAGGTTGTTCAGGGGAGTCTTCTCCTGAAGGTCGATGTTGAGGGTGTTTGGTCTAAGAGAAACTGGGACTGAGCCATCCACCAATTTGGTGGTTCCGTCAAAGATACCAGCGGAAACACTTCGAGGACCCTCCCATTTGGCTGCGCGAATGACTGATTGCTTTGCTCGGTTCGTAGCAAATAGCTGTCGGTGGACAGGATTGTCGATTCTATTAACGTGCGAAGAGAAGGCGGATAAACTCCCGTGGGATGCTCCCGATAGGAAAGGCTAAGAAGATCGAGGTGACTTGGCCAAGCGGAGAGCAACTTGTGGTGGAGGGGCTGGAATTAGGCAAGACGCACACGATTGAAGAGCAGTAAGAAAATAGCGGTCAATCAAGCCAACGGGGCGATCGCATTTTGGTCCTGCGGGTGCGAAGTCTTTGGCTTGGTTTTTTGGTGGTGCTTTGATCAAAGGCACACGGGGCGAAGGTTCCCGGCCGGTCCATTTTTCCCAATGCTCCTTTTCTCCGAGATGCCAGCCGTGGTTGGGACCAGAGCTAGCCCAATAATTTTGTTTCATTTGACCAAAGACCTATTCGAGAATATTGAAATACTGCTGTCGAACTTCGACTAGTGCCATCGCAAGAAACATGACGAAAATGACAATGATCCAGTCAACAATGCAGATTTTAACGAAAGCAACGGCGTTGCTCATGCTTGGAAGTATGACTGCCGGGGCGCAGGACGGCGGCTTTCTCCCCCTTTTTAACGGTAAAGATCTTAAGGGGTGGGACGGGAATCCTGAAATATGGTCGATTAAAGACGGCGTGATCACGGGGAAAACGACTGGTCCCGATCAGCTTAAATATAATCAATTCCTAATCTGGCGGGGAGGGGAGGTGAAGAATTTTGAACTGCGGGCCAAGGTGAAGGCTGCGGGCAGCAATTCGGGCATCCAGTATCGAAGCAAAGAGCTTCCCTCCATCGGAAAATGGTCGTTGAGCGGTTACCAGTGCGATGTTCACCCCAGAGCGGCCTTTAACGGGATGATTTATGAAGAGCGCGGTCGCGGGATCACCGCTCAGAATGGACAGGGCGTCGTCACTGACCCCGAGGGCAAGCGTTGGCTTACTGATAGGCACCAATCAGTCAAAGTCGATTCCGCGAAGTGGAATGAATACACCGTCATCGCCAAGGGCAACCACATCATCCATAAATTGAATGGTAAAAAGACGGCTGAATTCCACGACTTTGATCAAAAGGCGCGTTCACTCACCGGCCTCCTAGCGTTTCAGATTTCAAGTAGTTTGGCAATGGAGGTCCGGATCAAAGACGTGAAGCTTAAGACTCTGCCCGACGGAGGCGTGATCGATTTCAAAAACTTCGCTATTCCCAGTGATGCCCAGGTGATCGAAAAGAAGAAGCCTGCGCCGAAGAAGGTGATTGCAGCAAAGCTTAAACAAGTGCGTCCTGCCATCGGTGGGAATACGGCCACCCCAGTCGCGAACATCACCAAGCCCAAGGGCTTCAATGTCGAACTTCTTTACTCCGTCCCGGGCGGAGAACAGGGGTCCTGGGTGAACCTTTGCAACGATGACAAAGGCCGTATCTATGCCAGTGATCAATATGGTGCTCTCTATCGCTTCACGCCGCCCGCTCCGGGGGAGGAACTCAAGTCTTCCGAGGTTCAAAAACTCCCACTCGAGATCCGTGCGATCAATGGAATGCTCTTCGCCTTCGACGCTCTCTACGTCGCCGTGAACGACTACGAGCGTAAGATGGAGAGTGGCCTCTACCGCATCACTGATAGCAATGGCGATGATGAATTGGACAAGGTCGAGAAGCTCCGTGGCATGGAAGCCCGGGGCGATCACGGCGTTCATGCCATTGTGCTCACGCCTGACAAAAAGGGTCTCTATCTCATCTGCGGTAACAATGTTGACCCTACTGAAGCTTCACCCAATTCACCGGTGCAGGCACTTTGGAGCGATGATCATCTCCTTGCGCGCATGCCTGACGGACGTGGCCACAACCGCGATCGTCTCGCGCCGGGTGGTATTATCTATCGCGTCGATCCCGACGGGAAAAACTTCGAGGTTTTTGCCAACGGTTTTCGCAATATTTATGATGCAGGTATCAACCATAATGGGGACCTCTTTACCTATGACGCGGACATGGAATACGACTTTAATACGCCGTGGTATCGTCCGACACGTGTGAATCATGTTGTCAGCGGTGGCGAATATGGTTGGCGCAACGGAGCTGGAAAATACCCTGAATTCTACGTCGATAATCTTCCTGCAACTCTCAATATCGGACCTGGTTCACCCACCGGAACAACCTTTGGATACGGAGCTAAGTTTCCTGCCAAGTATCAGAATGCCTTCTACGTTCTTGATTGGAGTTGGGGTAAAATCTATGCCGTTCACCTGATGCCTGATGGGGCCAGTTACACTGCGACCAAAGAGGAATTCGTCACAGGCGGACCGCTTCCTGTTACCGATGCGATCATCCACCCTGATGGCGCGATGTATTTCGCGATCGGAGGACGTCGGGTGCAGTCCGGTCTTTACCGCGTGACGTACAGGGGTGAAGAAAGCACTGCGCAAGTGAAGCCTCAGCCCGCCAAGCTTTCGCTACACGAACTTCGCCAGAGCCTCGAAGTCTTCCATGGCAAACAGGATTCAAAAGCTGTCGCAACCGCATGGCCGCACCTCGGTCATCAGGACCGCTTCATCCGTGCCGCTGCGCGCACTGCTTTGGAACATCAGCCAGTCGCTGAGTGGAAGAAAAAAGCTCTGGCAGAAACAAATGTCAGCGTCCAACTTGAAGCGTTACTCGCCCTCACTCGTGTCGAAGGTTCAAAGAAAGAATCGGCCACCCGTGACGCGATCTTTGCCGCGCTTCTTAAGCACAACTATGGCAAGCTGGCACCAGAGCAGCGCCTCTCGTATGCCCGTCTCATACAGATCGACCTCAAGCGCTTTGGTGATCCCGATGAAGCCACTTTGGCTGCCATTGCGGCGAAGCTCGATGCAGCCTATCCGGCGGATTCCTTTGAAGAAAACTGGCTCCTTACTGAAACTCTGGCCTACTTGCAGGCTCCTAACACAGCGGCCAAAGCGATGGCTCTCATCCAAGCTGCACCAAGTCAGGAACCCCAGATGGAATATGCCCGCAGTCTGCGATTCCTAAAAACTGGGTGGACCAGCGATCTTCGCAAAGAGCAACTCGAGTGGTTTCTTAAAGCAGCCAATTACAATGGCGGAGCGAGCTTTACCAAGTTTATCGAATTCATTCGTAATGACTCGCTTGCTACCTTCACTGATGCTGAGAAAAAAGAACATGCCACACTCATCGCCAAGAAGGCTGAGAGGAAGAGTGCGATCGAACTTTCCGGAGCGATCTTTGCCGGCCGCACGCCGACGATGTGGAAGTTGGAAGATCTCAGTGAAGCCGCGAAGAGCGGCATGAAGGGGCGTGATTTTGTAAGAGGAAAAAAGATGTTTGCCGCCTCTGCATGTTACGCCTGTCACCGCTTTGGAAATGCTGGTGGCATGACAGGGCCAGATCTCACCGGTGCGGGTGGTCGCTACAGTCCGCACGATTTCCTCGACCAAATCATTAACCCGAGCAAGGAGATTAACGAGCAGTTCGCTCCGATTGTTGTCACCCGTAAAAACGGCGAAACCCTCAGCGGAGTGGTGGTGAATCTCAGCGGAGACAATGTGACCATCAACACCGACCTGAGTGATCCCAACCAGCGCGTTAATGTTGATCGTAAGACCGTGGAAACCATCGAGCCGAGCAAAGTCTCCATGATGCCGCCTAACCTCCTGATGATGCTCACTAAGGATGAAATTCTCGACCTCGTCGCCTACGTCCTCAGTGCTGGTGATAAAAACCATGCTGCGTTTAAGAAGTAGATGGATTCCAACTATTCAAAGTTTATAAAATGACTTATCATTAGGACTGAACGCCGTTCTAGTTCCTAGATTGGGGTAGTGTTTTGTTCGATTCGAAACTGCCAAACTATTCCTTTTATGAGTCGATTCTTTTCTCTTCTTTTTGGGGCGGTCTTCATCGTTTCCGGAGTTAGCGCTGTAGAGCGCCCGCCGAATTTTGTGGTGATCTTCGTTGATGACCTGGGCTATGCTGATCTTGGGTGTTTTGGGTCGCCGGATATTCGGACGCCTCGCCTTGACCAATTGGCCAAAGAGGGGATGCGCTTCACGCACTTTTACGCGCAGCACATTTGCGGCCCATCTCGCACCGCGTTGATGACCGGCAGTCACCCGCTTCGGGTCGCTGAGAAGGGTAATGTAAAGAGGGTTCATCCTGTTGTTCATTCTGATGAGATTACGATTGCGGAAATCCTAAAGACGAAAGGATACGCAACCGGATGCTTTGGGAAGTGGGACATGGCGGGACATTCTCAGGATCGATTCGATGAGAGTTTGATGCCCAATCATCAGGGGTTTGATTATTTTTTCGGAACTCCATCGAGCAACGATCGATGGGTTGATCTTTATAAGAACGATGAGTTAATCGAGAAAAAAACGGATATGGGGACGCTGACGAAGCGCACCACGGACGAGGTGGTTGGCTTTATCGAATCGAATCAGGAGAAGCTGTTTTTTGCCTACGTGCCTTACTCGATGGTCCACACGAGGCTCGATGCTTCGGCTGACTTTAAAGGGAAATCACCGCGAGGGCTTTACGGTGATGCGGTAGAGGAAATCGATTTTAATTGTGGCCGGATCATTGATGCGCTCAAAAGGCTCGATCTTGTTGGGAACACCTATTTTTTGTTTACGAGTGATAACGGTCCTTGGTTGATCAAGAACAAGAATCATCGGGACGGTCAGACGCCGAAAGACCATGGCGGTTCCGCGGGACTGCTTCGCAGTGGCAAAGTTTCGACTTGGGAAGGAGGCGTCCGCGTTCCTACTATCCTTTGGGCGCCGAATCGTGTTCCTGCGAATCTTGAATGTGATGAGATCGCAGCAACGATTGATCTCTTGCCCACTTTTTCCGGGATGGTAGGTGCTGAGCTTCCGTCCGATCGAGTGCTGGATGGGGTGGATATTTCTCACCTTTTTGTGGGGGATTTCGAGAAGGCGGATGAGGATCGTTACTTCGCTTATTATTTTATCAACAGCTTGCAGGCAGTTCGTCAGGGGAGGTGGAAGCTCCATTTGCCCCGACCTGCCAATCCACCGTGGCTGGGGAATTTTGCAAAGAATTCTCACGTCGCTCCCGCTGATTGGAAAGGTTTTGATGAACCCTTTCTCATCGATTTAGAAACGGACCCCGGAGAGAGTATGAGTGTGACGGCGGAAAATCCCGAAGTAGTAGCGCGCCTCCTTGCTCTTGCTGAGAAGGTGCGAGCTGATATCGGTGATCATGACCGAGTGGGGGAGCATATGCGCTTTTTTGAACCCGGAGAACGTCCACAGAAAGCGTATTTTCCAGACTTGAAACGATATCCGAAGAGGAAATAACTCAGCGGATGAGCATTTGTGTTCTTCCCGTGTGCGCGTAGCTTTTTCTATCTCACCCTGTGGAGGGAGCCTGCCAAAAGCGGAGTGAAAGCCGGTCTGGAACTCATCCTAAATTCTATGGCCAAATATGCGAATAATCCCGCCTAGCAAGCGTGAACACGAACTTCATCGCGTTATTTGACGATCTATTGCTTACTTTAGTTGTTCCTTTTTCTACGGATTTTGGGCCTGGTTGTCATTAGCTTATCACTTTCCGTTGACTAGAAATTGAGAGGATCGTAAGGAAACGGGCCGACCGGATCCCGAGGGTCTGATGCCAATCCAGCGAGCTCGATCCACGGGTATTCTACCGGGTCAAGGCGGAGGCTTCTTAAGATGCCGGCTTATTGTTTCGCCCTCGACGAACCGCGCTTTGGTAAGGCTTTGGCGGCGATCATCCTCCCCGCGTGCCACGTTGCTGGTCCAGCTTACGATTCGACGCATCACCGGGCGCCGGTCCCAGTGGAAGTGGGCGACCGAGGGCTGGCACCATATGAAGCCCGGGTCGTCATCGGTGCAGACCAGCGAGACGTCCTGAGGTACTCGGAGGCCCCGCCTGGCAAGATAGTGGTAGGCAGCGTAGTAGAGATACGCTTCGTCGAGGATGAGAGTGGTGGGCGGGGTTGGGCCGAACAGCGAATCGAGGGCGCGTTCGAAGCCTTCCTTGCTCTCCTCCCAATCGGGAATATTGAACTTTCCGGTGGCGATACCGGCGGCTTCAAGTTCGTCAAGGAAAGCTCGGAGACTACGAGCGGGCTTTGGTAGGCGGACTTGGCGGCGATACAATGCCGAGATTCGGCGATGGCCGAGTGCGATGAGGCGGCGGGTGACCTCAGCAGTGACGTGGATTTTGTCCGGACCAATGCCGGCAATGGGTAGTCCGGCGCGGTGCCCGAAGAGGGCGAAGGCCGGAGTCTCCTGTTCCGCAAACCACTCCAACACCTCGCGTGAACCGGAGATCACCACCCAGGCGTCAGCCTTGGTCCGCCGCGCAAAACGGGCCACGCGGTTGGCGTCCATGCCAAGATCCTGCAGGGTCATACTGGGGTAGAATGGAGAGTGTCCTGCTTTTTCGAGCAGGTGCCGGAGTTCGACCATGTAGTCCTGGCCTATTCGCTCGGAATTTAGAAAGCCCACTCGCAAGGCGGATGGGGCATGGTCCGGCGGTAGCATGATTCGACGCTGGAGCCCCGATCCTTGTCCCATGAGCAGCCCTTTATCTTCAAGCTGCCGGAGTGCCGCCCGAACCGTCTTATGATTGACCCCGAGCTCTTCGGCAAGCGGTCCCACCCCTGGCATTGTCCCGCTCAGGCTCCCCCGTAGCAGCTCCTTTTGCAGATGCCCTGCCACCTGTTCTACGGCGGAAAGAATGGTGAAAGATTCCATGGATAAAGCACCTCTACCCAAAGGGTAGAGCTGTCAAGGCTGAAAATTCTTCTTCTCTTGTTAGGATACGCCACTTTTCGGACGTAGAAGCCAGCGAGATTATTATGGATACTAAGAACGACACAAGCACCACTGAGAACGACGTCCAAGCCGTAGCGAAACTCGGCGAAGCAAGAGACGGTGTGGTCAAAGAGCTACGCAAAGTGATTGTGGGAATGGAAGATGTCATCGAGGAGATGATGATTGCGGTTTTTGCGCAAGGTCACTGCCTCCTCGTGGGGGTGCCTGGCTTGGCAAAGACGCTGCTGGTCAGCTCGCTGTCTGAAGCGCTCTCGCTCTCCTTCAAACGAATCCAGTTCACCCCCGACCTGATGCCCTCGGACATCACCGGAACCGAGTTGCTTCAGGAAGATCCTGAGACCCGCGCACGGCAGTTCAAGTTTATGGAGGGGCCGGTCTTCACCAACCTTCTTCTTGCCGACGAGATTAACCGGACCCCACCCAAGACCCAGGCCGCCCTTCTTGAGGCGATGCAGGAAAAGAGGGTATCCTCCGGCGGCGTCGACTACAAACTCGACAAGCCCTTCTTCGTGCTCGCCACCCAGAACCCGATCGAACAGGAAGGAACCTACCCGCTTCCCGAAGCGCAGCTCGACCGATTCCTCTTTAACGTCATCGTGAAATACCCGAGCCGCGACGAAGAACTGGACATCATGCGTAATGTTACCAGTGATGAGCAGCCAAAAATCGAGAAGGTCCTCGATGGTGCGGCGATCCTTAAGTTCCAGCACCTTGTGCGACGCATCCCGGTTGCCGAGCATATTTTTGAATACGCCGCTTCCCTGATTCGTGCCACGCGCCCTGAGGAAGAAGAAGCACCTGAGTGGGTGAAAAAATACATGTCCTGGGGTGCCGGACCACGAGCCTCCCTGAACCTGATTCTCGCCGGAAAATCCCGAGCTGCCTTGCGTGGCCGCTGCCACGTTGCGATCGAGGATATCCAGGCGGTCGCTCTGCCGATTCTTCGCCACCGTATCATCCCGAACTTCGCCGCAAGGTCGGAAGGAATGACCTCGGACAGCCTGGTCGAACGTCTCCTCAAAGAGATTCCGACGGGCGATAAAAAGTAAGGGTCAAAAAAATGGGCTCTCAACAAGCCATCCATCCAAAGGCCTGAAACATGTCCCAGCACTTACCCAATCTCCAATACCTGGACCCCGAGCTTTTGCAAAAGCTCGGCGACCTGGAGCTGATCGCTCGTGAAGTCGTCGAAGGCTTGCGAGCTGGTTCTCACCGCAGTCCGCTCAAGGGGTTCAGTACCGAGTTTGCGCATCACCGGCAATATGTCCCTGGTGATCCGATCCGTGACCTGGACTGGCGTGTTTTTGGTCGGACCGAGCGATACTACACCAAGCTCTACGAAGCGGAAACCAACTTCGACTGTCATATCCTGATGGACGCGAGTTCGTCGATGAACTACGGCTCGGGGAAAGTCAGTAAGCTGGAGTATTCGAAGTATCTGGCATCGGCGCTGAGCTATCTCATCTTGAACCAGCGGGATTCCGTTGGTCTGAGTGTCTTTGACTCTGAGATGCGGGCGCACCTACCACCACGCTCGACGATGAGCATCATTTTACAGATTGAAAAAATCCTGAGGGAGATCAAACCGACCCCAAAAACCAGTATTGCCAAGCAGCTCAACGATATCGCCATGCAGATTAAAAGGCGGTCCTTCGTGATCCTGATCTCGGACTTGTTCTCGGATGTCGATGACATCATGCGCGGCTTGCAACGCCTGAGGTATGGCGGTCATAACGTGGTTGTTTTCCACACCCTTGACCCGTATGAACTCAAGTTTCCATTTAAAGGAACCTGGAAATTCGACGACTTGGAAGGTGATGAGGAACTCATCACCCAGCCGGAAAAAATCAGGAAGGAGTATATGACGAACCTCAACGAATACCTCGACCAACTGCGAACCGGTTGCATCGGAAGTGGTGTCGATTACACCCTGGTGGACACCTCTCGCCCGCTGGACGCACTTCTCAGTGAATATCTCGAAACCCGCTCATTGAATATGATGGGCCCATCAGTCGGAGCACGCTCATGAGTTTTCTCAATCCATGGATGTTGCTGGGGGGCTTGGGAATCGCC
>OJFC01000021.1_pt1 | contig 27844 bp, 29 predicted proteins | sample 1594021 | NCBI WGS metagenome assembly OJFC01 (sample SAMN05416739, study PRJEB24817) | seawater metagenome | isolation source: Sea water | place: Canada:Atlantic | collected 2013-07 | reverse complement strand
GGAGTCGTCGGCAGCGTCAGATGTGTATAAGAGACAGATTTATTTTCCTATTTGCTGTCTTTATCATTGCTATTATATCGGGTACCGTGATGTATTTAGTTGAAGGTAAAGAAAGCGGATTTACAAACATTCCTGTTAGTATATATTGGAGTATTGTGACACTAACTACAGTTGGATATGGAGATATTGCTCCAATAACACCATTAGGCCAATTAATTTCTTCTTTTATAATGATTTTAGGTTATGGTATCATTGCGGTTCCTACCGGAATTGTAAGTGCTGAATACTCAAGAGCTAAAGATAAAAAAGAGCAAGTAAACACAAAGGTTTGTCATCAATGTCATGAAAAATTACATGTAGATGATTCTAATTATTGCCATCATTGTGGAGCAATATTACATCCAGAAATAAAAGATTAAATTGCAAAATAAAAAAACACTTATTTGTATTGTTGGCCCTACTGCCATTGGTAAAACAGCACTTTCTATTAAAATAGCCAATCATTTTTCTACTGAAATAATATCTGCAGATTCAAGGCAATTTTATAAAGAAATGAATATAGGAACTGCGGTTCCATCTTCTAAAGAATTAAAGAGTGTTAAACATCACTTTATACAAAACAAAAGTATTTTTGAAGACTATAATGTTGGCAGTTTTGAAAAAGATACAATTCAAATCTTAGCTAATCTATTTAAAATAAATCCAATAACTGTTATGGTAGGAGGATCTGGACTCTATGTAGATGCTATAATTAAAGGCTTAGATAAATTTCCTGAAGTTTCTCAAGAGATAAGAATTGCGCTTAATAATGATTATAAAAAACTTGGCATTGAATTTCTTCAAGAAGAATTAAAGCAAAAAGATCCCACTTATTATCATAAAGTAGATTTACAAAACCACCATAGAGTCATAAGAGCTCTTGAAGTTTGCAGGTCTCAAAAGCTACCCTATTCTTCATTTTTAAAATCTGAAAATAAAACCCGGGAGTTTGAAACTATTTTTATTGGTTTACAGGCCGAAAGATTTTTGGTTTATAACAGAATTAATCTGAGAGTTGATATGATGATTGATAAAGGTTTAATAGAAGAAGCAAAAGAATTACTTCCCTACAAAACATTAAATGCGCTACAAACTGTTGGATACAAAGAATTATTTAAATATTTTGAAGGTAGCACTACTAAAAAAGAAGCAATTGAAGAAATAAAGAAAAACACAAGACGATTTGCAAAAAGGCAAGGCACATGGTTTCTAAAAAATGAAAAAATTAATTGGTTTGATTATGCTACTGAAGCTTCTGTAATCATTCAGTTTATAGAAAACGAGCTTCCCGTTTTTGAAAATTAATCAAAAATAGAAAGACGTTAAAAAAATAACAAATAATTAATGTTCTACTTCGCTTTTAACAACTAATCTAAACCCTTCTCCGTGTATATTAATGATTTCTACATCATCATCTTTGCTTAAATACTTACGCAATTTAGCAATATATACATCCATACTTCGGGAAGTAAAATAATTATCATCTCTCCATATTTTCGTCAAAGCCAATTCACGAGGCATTAAATCATTTTTGTGTAATGTTAATAAACGTAGCAAATCATTCTCTTTTGGAGATAGTTTTACAGGGTTTTCTTTATTATGCGTTAAGAAACGCAACCTTGAATTTAAGAAAAAATTTCCTATTTCAAACTCAAACTCTTTATTGTCTGCAAGAGTATCAGTAGCTTTACGTTGAATAATTGCTTTTATTTTCATTAACAAAACTTCACTATCAAATGGTTTATTTAAATAGTCATCTGCTCCTACTTTATAACCTTTTAATACATCTTCTTTTAAAGCTTTAGCTGTTAAGAAAATAATTGGGACTTCTTTATTTTTTTCACGAATTTCCTTCGCTAAAGTAAATCCATCTTTATATGGCATCATTACATCAAGAATACAAAGATCAAAATCTCCTTTTTTAAATTTTTCAAATCCTTCCATTCCGTTTTTAGCAAGAGTAACATCATAGTCATTCATTGCTAGATAATCTTTAAGTACAGTTCCAAAGTTAGGATCGTCTTCTACTAAAAGAATTTTTTTGTTTTCAGTTTCCATATTGTTATGATATTAAGTGTATTTTTATGCTAAAGGTACTGCCTTTTCCTTTCTCGCTTTCTACGTTTATTTCTGAATTATGGTCGTCTAATATTCTTTTTACATAAGAAAGCCCTAGACCATGCCCTTTTACGTTATGAATATTCCCCATTTGCTCTCTATAAAATTTTTCAAATATTTTCTTTTGTACTACCTTATTCATTCCAATCCCCTTGTCTACAATTTTAAGTATAATGTGTTTTCCTTCATTTTCAGTATATATATCTATTTCTGGAGCGGCTTCTGTATATTTAATTGCGTTGTCGATAATGTTCACTATAATATTAGTTAAATGGATATTACTCCCGTACACAGATGAATTTAAAGCGTTTAAATGAGTTTTAATATAACCCCCCTTATGTTCTACAATTAAACTAACATGTGTAATTGCATTCTCAATAATATCGTGTAGGTTCACTTCTCCCTTTTCTAAATCCAACTCATCATTTTCGAGTTTAGAAATACGCAATACATTCTCAACTTGAGTATGCATTCTTCGATTTTCTTCTCTAATCATATTATGATACCTAGCAATAAACTCCTTATTATCGGATACTTTTGGGTTTTTTAAGGCATCTAAAGCTAAATTTATAGTAGCAATAGGTGTTTTAAATTCATGAGTCATATTGTTTATAAAATCAGTTTTTATTTGTGAAATTTGCCGTTGTTTTAACAATTGTCTTAACGCACTTGCATAGGTTAAAATTATAACCCCAGTAAACAAAATAGATAATATGGCCATTCCCATAATGGAACTCAATACAAAGTTTTCCTTATCAGAAAAATTTACATATAATTGAAAATTTGTTTTTATATCATCATTTACAAATAAAGGCACACCATAAGTAGAAGTAGGATCTAAAGTGAAATTTCTTGAACGAATTTTTGTAGCTAAATTATTGCTATAAACTGCATATTCAAAATTAGTACTCAATCCTAATTCTTCAAGTTGTTTATTAATTAATTGTTTAATTTTTTCACCTGACGTTCTTTTATGAATAGGTGTTTTAGATAAAATATTTTTATAAGCATTTTCAAATTGATTTTGTTCATAGTCTTTTAAACGCTTAAAAGATTCCGTTTTGGATTGAACATTTCTACTGCCATCAATTCCAGGAGTAATTTTAGTGGTAATCTTTCGACTTGTAATTTTTTTAAACTGAATACTATCCATATCTAAATCCAAGGCACTAGAAGATAGCTTGTAGTTTTCTTCTAAAACACCATCTGAAAAAATATATATTTCATCTTTCCGTTCATTGGTAATGGTATAAATAAGTTCACTAAAACTAACTTGATCTGGCACTTGAATGGTATCAATTATACTGTTATAAACTTGATAATATTTCTCGATTTCTTCTAATTGTATTTCTTTAGATACAGATATAAGTACTTGACGAATATTTAAAGTAAATTGATCTTCTCTGTTTTGGTATGAATTTTTTATCCAATATCCTTGTACAAAAATAATCCCCAACAAGGAAAGTGACATTAATACAATGAGTAATGAAAAAAGTTTATTATTCATAATTCAAAAATAGAATTTTAACATTTAGAGAGTCCTCTATTTAACCAAATGTTAACAAAATATAATATTCTGTTTATTTTAATCTTTTTAACAGAAATAAATGCAATTCTTCCACTTTTTTTTGAGTATTTTTTAATAGCGTGTTTTCAATTACAGTATCTGCTAATTGACTCTTTTTATGATCAGTCCATTGATTATTCATTCTATTTTCAATTTCTTTCCTGTTAAGTTGATCCCGTTTTTTCACACGATGTACACGATCCTCTAAAGGTGAAGTAATTAAAATAGTATAATCACATAGTTTATAACTGGAATTTTCAAAAAGAATGGCAGTTTCTTTAATACAATAAACTTCATTTTGTTTGCCCATCCATTTTTTAAAATGCTTAGCAACTTTAGGATGAATAATTTGATTTACTTTTTTTAATAATTCATTATCATTAAAAATCTTGTCGGCTACATGTTTTTTATTGATTCCTGATGTTAAATATGAATCTTCACCCAAAAGAGCAATTATTTTTTTACGAATAACTTTCGAGGTATTTGTAAGTTTTTTAGCTTCAACATCTGCAATGTAAACTGAAACTCCCAAATCTAAAAACATGGATGCAACGGTGGTTTTACCACTTCCAATTCCACCTGTGAGTCCAACGATTTTCATTTAAAAATTAAATAATTGATTTTATTTTCTTGTATTTCAAGATTGGTTATAGATGCAGGTTGTTTTATTAAATGTGGAACCATAAAATCTTCTTGATTGTTTTTTTTGTTAAAATCACACATTAGTGTAAAGTTATTAGCAGTAATCTTATTATAATCCTCCATGGATACATCGAAACGTATTGTTACATTTTCAGGAACCAATTTTATGGATAGGTTGGAAGGTAAATTATTCACAACAACTGGAACTAATAATGTTTTTTGAGTAAATTCTTTTACAGAAACAAAAAGTTCAACACGCTCTTGTGAATAGGAAATACTTGTGTCGTCTGATATGTTTAAATTAACTATAGTGGCAATGTTTTCATGAACATTAGTTAATTCTAACAACTCAGTATTTAGTTCGGTTAGTGTATCTAAATGCTGTGTAGGTCCAGAAATAGCTATAGAATCAGGAACTAATTTATATTCACCAATCGGTTTAAATCCGTTTTTAAATTGAATATTTTCCAACAAAGAAATTTTTACTTTTTTCGTTTTTAATTTATCTAGTAATACTTCCATATTTTCTATAGAAACATTGTCAACTATAATATCATTTTTTAATTGTGATGTTATTATTCTTTTAAATTCACTGGTAGAAATTATAAAACTAGATGCTCCTTCTTTAAAATGTTTTTGCAAATCAATAGTTACAATTGGTTTGTTTATTTTATAATATAAAAAATCAAAGCCACTCGTTGTAAAATAAAAAGTTACCAAATCATAATTATTTTCTGAGACAATAACTCCATGTGGAACATTAATATAGTGAATTTCTGCTTCTATATTAGAAGTAAACTCACGAGAGAATTTTGAAATAAACCAAATAAATGTCGTTACAAAAAGAAAAAGCAGAAACATCTTAGGCTTCCCTTTTCTTGTGTTATTTGTTTTACTTTCTGACATCAGAATTAAAAATTTATTTATGTTAAAATTACTTAAAAAATAATTTAGGAAACTGTTTTTTAGGATCTCTTTTTAAAATACGTATATAAATAGTAGATTTTAAAAAAGCAGAGCCATATCCTATAAATTGAATAAAAAGTGCTAAAACAGATAATATACCGATGAATATACTCTTATTCTTAATACTAGAATCAACTAACACTATACTTGAATAAGTGGCTAATGGGACTAAGAATAAAATATTAAAAACTATTCCAAAAAATAAAGAGTTAATAACAAAAAATATAAAAATAGTAGGAAACCAAAAAGTAATTTTAGAAGCTTTTGGATGCCAATTATTTAATATAGGCCTTACTAAACCAAACTTATAAACTTGCTGATAAAATTTTTTCAATGAAATTCTACGTTTATGATAAACAAAAGCATTTGGTATAAATACAGTATGGTAATTTTCTTTTAAAATACGTTGTGACAAGTCTGGATCTTCACCAGGGTGAATCTTTGAAAAACCCTTTGTCTTTAAAAAGACTTCTTTAGAAATCCCCATATTAAAGCTTCTAGGTTCAAATTTCTGAATGCTTTTTTCACTTCCTCTAATACCTCCAGTGGTATAAAATGAAGTCATCGTATAATTAATTGCTTTTTGAAGTGTAGTAAAATCAATATTTGCAGAATCTGCTCCTCCAAAACAATGATAAAAATCATTATTTAAAAAAGTATCAACTGTTTTTAAATAATGGGACGGTAAAATACAATCTGAGTCCAAAATGATAAAATAATCACCTTTTGCCATTTGCATTCCAAAATTTCTTGAATCTCCAGGGCCTGAATTTTCTTTAAAATAATAAGATATATTTAGGCTTGCTTCAAAATTTGAAATTATGGATTTACAAGTTTTAATAGATCCGTCCTCAATTATTACAATTTCATATGCTGCTTTAAAATCTAATTTCAAAAAACTTTTTAAAAGTTCTTTCACTTCCTCAGGTCTATTAAAAACAGGTATTATAAAAGAATAATTTAAAGAATTTAGCATGAAACAAAGATATGCAAAAAAAAAACCATCCATAATTACTTATAGATGGCTTCTAGTTTAAAAAAAATATATTATTTCATAAAAGTTTCCATTACTTCATTACTCACTCCCATATTTGAGAACCCTCCATCATTATATAAATTTTGAAGTGTCACTCTTTTAGTTAAATCACTAAACATGGCAATAGTGTAATTAGCACAATCTAAGGCTGTGGCATTCCCTAATGGTGACATTTTTTCAGCATAAGCAATAAAACCATCAAAGCCTTTTACTCCTTGTCCTGCTGTTGTAGGTGTTGGAGATTGAGAAATTGTATTTACCCTAACGTTCTTATCTCTTCCAAAAAAGTAACCAAAACTACGAGCAATAGACTCTAAATAAGCTTTATTATCTGCCATATCATTATAATCTGGAAAAACTCGCTGCGATGCCATATAAGTCAATGCAACAATACTACCCCATTCATTCATTGCATCTTTTTTATACAACACTTGCATTACTTTATGAAATGAACCTGCAGAAACATCCCAGCCTTTATGTGTGAAAGAATAATTCTGATCGGTATAAGCATTTCCTTTACGCACATTAACAGACATTCCAATAGAGTGTAAAACAAAATCAATTTTGCCTCCTAATATCTCCATTGATTGATCAACTAAGTTTTCTAAATCTTCAATACTAGTTGCATCAGCTGGAATAATTTCAGAATTAGTTTTAGCTGCTAATTTTTTTATTTGCCCCATTCTCATTGCAATAGGTGCATTTGTTAAAACAAATACCCCTCCTTCTTCATGAACTTGTTCAGCTGTTTTCCAAGCAATTGAATTTTCATCTAAAGCTCCAAAAATAATTCCTCGTTTACCTTTCAATAAATTATATGCCATCGTTTTTTTTTTACGGTTGTAAATATACGCTTTAATTCAATAGTTCTTTTGCTTGATTTATTGCTGAAATCGATTTGTTTTTACCTCCAATCATCTCTGCAATTTCGGTAATCCTTTCTTCTTTTGTTAATGTTTTTAATTTTGTTTGAGTTATCTGATTAACATCTTCTTTAAAAATTTTTATATGTTGATTTCCTACTGCTGCCAATTGGGGTGAATGGGTTATTGCAAACATTTGCATTGTCAAACTCATCTCCTTTAAAATTTCTGCCATTTTATAGGCTATTTCTCCTGAAACACCAGAATCTATTTCATCAAAAATAGCAGTTGGCAACCTTTTATATTGAGCAATTACCGCCTTAATAGAAAGCATAATCCTACTTAATTCTCCGCCTGAAGCTACTTTATTTAATGGACCAAAATTATGCCCTTTATTTGCTGTAAATAATAATAATAATGAGTCTGTACCATTTTTCTTGAAAATAGCAGTTGATGTTAATTCAAACTTAAAAGTTGCATTGGGCATCCCTAAGTCATTTAATATGCTTGTGAGTTTATTTTTTAGAGTAGGAATTACACTTAGGCGTTTTTTATGAATTTTATCAGCAAGAGCTTTTAACGTTTTATGCAAGTTTTCTTGAAATATTTCTAGTTTTTTAATCTTTCCATCAAGGTTATTGGTGATTTCAATTTTTTCTTCTAAGACTGTTTGAATTTCGAGTAGTTGAGTAATTGTAGCAACAGTATGTTTTTTTTGCAATTTATAAATAGTCTGAAGTTTTTCATTAATTTCATTTAGTAATAAAGGGTCAGCCTCTATGCTTGAAAATAAATTAGTCATTTCCTCAGAAATATCATCCATCTCTATAATTACACTATTTAATCGTTCATATAAATTTTCGAAATCTGTAGAAACAGTATTCAGCTTTACCAGTAAATTTCTAGTTTCTTTCAAAATATTTAAAGCTCCATACTGCTCTTCATTTAACAAACCATTTACAGAAGTTAATGTTTCTTGAATTGCTTCTGAGTTATTAAGCATGCTATAGGTATCTTCTAAAACATCTTGGTTTGTATTTTTTAAATTAGCCTCCGCCAATTCATCATATAAAAAATTATTATAATCCAACTCTTTTGACGCGTTTTCTTTTTTATAAACTAATGCTAAAATTGTTTCTGAAACTTCCTTATAATCTTTTAATTTTTCAGAATAGGTTTCCAACAACCCCAAGTTACCAGCTAAAACATCTAATATTTCTAATTGATGCGTTTCTGATAATAATGAAAGTGTTTCATGTTGACTATGGATATCTACTAAATAATTTGATAGTGACTGAAGCTGAGAAAGAGTTACCGGCGTATCATTTACGAATGCTCGTGATTTACCAGAAGGCAAAAGTTCTCTTCTAATAATAGTATGTGTATCAAAATCAAGTTCAAATTCATTAAACAAAATTAAAAATTGACTTTTCTCTAATACAAACTCTGCTTCTATAATACATTTTAATGCATTATTTCTAATACTATTTAAATCTGCTCTTTTGCCTAAAGCCAAAGAAAGAGCAGCTAAAATAATTGATTTTCCAGCACCTGTTTCTCCTGTTATCGATGTTAATCCTGAAGTAAATTCAACACACACATCATCTATAAGAGCAAAGTTTTTTATGGAAAGTTTTGAAAGCAAATTTTAATTTTTATAAAACATTTTCAATACCTAATTAATGTAACTAATTACTTCTATTTAAAGATAGGTCCTAGTATTTTATCTCGGCCCAATTAGACCTTTTTGTAGGAGCCATTCTATTTAAATTATTGATAAGCATCGTCATATCAATGGCAGGTCCATCTGAATAAATACTTTGAATTTCATCTGATTTCGCATCAAAAAAAGTACGTAACAAATAGGAGTTTGGTCTTCGGTCATTGATACCTTTTAGAATATTTATAGCATTTGCAATATTAGATTTTGCAATTCTTGGAGATTCAGACATTAAATCTAAACCGTTTCTATGATATTCGTACATAGCAGTATGAAACTCTGCATAAACCTGTGAAAGTAATGCATCGTTAATACTATACCTAGATTGCTTACCATCGATAGACTTCCATCCTTTAAAACCACTAGTTGCAGCAGTATTTACAATTTGTTTTGCGATTGCGAAATAAGGTTCTCCTCCATTTAATTCAAAAGTATCAGCATCTAAACCGATGATGGTATAAACATGAAAGGCAATAACAGAAATTAAATTTGAAGTAAAGTTATTCACATTGAAAACTAAAGGTTGAAACTCTACATAACTAAAATTAAATTGCTTGTCGTTATAATTGTAAATTGGACTTGTATAGGAAGATCCATAAACAGGTCTAGATGCCTGTATTTGTATAGTAGCTTTAAATAAATTTGAATCGAAATCAGAAATTATAATAGATATATTACATTCTATTTTTTCTTGATTTTTATAATTTTTATCAGTCCACGCAGTTGTATTTATCAATTCAGTTAATTGAGTCTCTAAAGTTCTAAATATTTGATTATTAGGCTGCCCTGTTTGTTCAGCATTAATATATACTGAACAATTTAACTCTTGTGCATAACTAAATATTGATGCAAAAAAAATGGATACAAAAAGTAAATTTTTAAACATATAATTCTTTTATAATGTGTTGTAAAATATCGTTTGCGACTTCCTTCTTTAATTTAACATTAAAAGAAACTATTTTATTGTCTTTAGATATCAACGTTATTTTATTAGTGTCAGATTTAAAGCCTGCACCTTTATCATTAAGCGAATTTAACACAATTAAATCTAAATTCTTTTTTTTCAATTTTGTTTTTGCATTTTCTAATTCATTTTGAGTCTCCAATGCAAATCCAACTAAGTACTTATTAGATTTTATTTCACCTAATGAAGCCAATATGTCTTTAGTCTTATTTAACTTAATAGTTAAAGTTTCTTCTTTTTTCTTAATTTTATGAAGAGCTACTTCATTGGGTTTAAAATCAGCCACTGCAGCACTTAAAATAGCAATATCACAGTTTTTAAAATAGCGATGAGTTGCTTCAAACATTTCATTTGCAGAGATTACATTAATTACTTGTATCGCTTCATTTTTTATATGTAAACTAACTGGACCTGAAATTAAAGTTACTTGAGCACCCAAATTTGCAGCTACCTCTGCAATAGCATATCCCATTTTTCCACTGGAATGATTTCCAATAAATCGCACAGGATCTATAGCTTCATAAGTTGGTCCAGCTGTTATTAATAGATTTTTATTTTTTAAAGGAAGTGCATCTAAAATATGTTTTTCGATTAATGAAACAATATCTTCAGGCGCTGCCATTCTTCCTTGTCCTTCTAATCCACTAGCCAATTCTCCAATAGCTGCAGGTATTTGGATGTTAGCAAAATCATTTAATTTTTTAAAATATTCTAAAGTAGAAGGATGTTTGTACATATCTAAATCCATTGCAGGAGCATAATATACAGGGCATTTAGCAGATAAATATACTGCTAACAATAAATTATCGCAAGTGCCATTAGCCATTTTGGACATGGTGTTTGCTGTAGCAGGAGCGATTAAAAACAAATCAGCCCAAAGGGCTAACTCAACATGGTTATTCCATTGAGCATTTTCATTATCTTCTTTTATAAAAGAGGAATAAACTTCATTCTTAGATAGTGTAGAAAGTGTTAAAGGGGTAACAAAATCTTTAGATGCAGGAGTCATTACAACTTTGATATTGGCTCCCTTTTTTATAAGAAGTCGAACTAAAAAAGCAGATTTATAAGCAGCAATACCGGCAGTAACACCAAGTAAAATATTTTTACCACTTAAAACTGACATTTTTTATTTTTCTAATTCTTCGTCTTGAGTATTTCTATAGTAGATTTTATCATCTAACCATTCTTGAACAGCAATTGCGTGTGCTTTCGGTAATTTTTCATAAAATTTCGAAACTTCAATTTGCTCTTTATTTTCAAATATTTCTTCTAAACTATCATTATAAGTAGCAAACTCATCTAATTTTTCTAACAATTCTTTCTTAATATTTTCATTAATTTGAACTGCTCTCATAGAAATAATAGAAATTGCCTCATAAATATTATTTGTTGGGGCATCTATTAAGTTCTTGTCAATAGTAGTAGTGTTTGAAGGCGCTTCAGTATTCTTTAAATCTTTCATATATTTATTATTAACTCGGAACTTCTGATGTTCCTAATCTTATTTCTATATCTATTATCATTTCGTTTGCCTGCTCTAATAACTCACTTTCACTAAAATATTTTACAAAATCAGCATAATATTCTAAGGCCTTTATTAAACGCTCATCAACCTTTTGCGGTACACTTTGCAAAGCTAATTCATATGCAGCTTGAAATCTCCCAAAATAGGCATCTATTCTATAAATAGATCCTGGATGATCGTTAATAAAATTTTCAAAAGCAGCTATTGCGCTTTTATAACTATTTAAAGCCTGTCCAGTTTTTAAATATTGCAATGCAATTTCAATATCTTTTTTCTGCAACTTTAAGGTTAGCTCATTAACTTTCATATTAGCTTCTCCCCGATATTCTGAATCAGGATATGTATCAATAAATACTTGTAACTTTTCTAATCCAATATAAGTATCCGTTTGATCTAATGAATAACGAGGTGATAATTGATAATAACTAGAAGCAGATCTATAAGATGCCAACTCTACACTATCACTCTTAGGATAAGAAACTGTAAAACGCTCGAATTGATAACCGGAAAGGTAGTAATCTTCAAGTTGGTAATACGTATTTGAATACATGAACATTAATTTTTCAGCTTGTGGCTTTCCCCTATAAACCGGAACAATTTGCTCCATAAGGCTTAATGCTTTCTTATATTTACCCTTATTATACATTTTTTCTGCCATTGCATATTTTAATCCAGAATCTGGATTTTTCAACATCTTTTGATATTCACCGCAAGAACTTATAACAATAACAAATAATAATAGCAATATACTCTTTTTCATAGTTTTAAAAAACATCGTGCAAAAGTAATCAAATTAAAGAGATTACAAAAACTTATTAGGGTACTAAAATAGAGCTCCTTTTATTGTTATTCCTAGTGTTTTTGAAATTTTTAATTTGAAATAAACTTAGCTCCTTTAGAAATTTGAAATAAAAGTATCTATTTTACCTTGTAAATCTTTACCTATACTAACTAAAGGCAAGCGTACAGTGTCTCCACAAATTCCTAAATTTTTGAATACTGCTTTTATTCCAGCCGGGTTTCCTTCTTCAAAAATATAATCTATTGCAGGAGCTAACTTATAATGAATTTTATATGCTTCTTCTGCTTTTTTATTAAGCCCAAGTTTTACCATTTCTGAAAATTCTTTTGGAAAACCTTCTCCAATTACAGAAATAACACCAGCACCACCAGCTAAAACCATTGCCAAAGTGATCATATCATCACCAGAAATTACAAGAAAATCTTTTGGGCACATAGCTATTAAATTCATTGCTTGTACAATATCGCCAGCTGCTTCTTTTATAGCAACTATATTTTTAAAATCCGTCGCAAGTCTTTTTACAGTTTCAGGTTGAATATTGGAAGCTGTTCTTCCTGGTACGTTGTATACAATAATTGGTTTTTCTGAAACTTCTGAAATAGCTGCAAAATGTTGATAAATTCCTTCTTGAGTTGGTTTATTATAATAAGGTGAAACAGAAAGTATTGCAGTGAAAGCTGAAACATTAGTGTCTTTTAATTCTTCGATTACAGCTTGTGTATGGTTACCTCCTATACCTAAGACCAAAGGCAATCTTTCAGCATTTGTTTCGATGATTGTATCTATAACCAATTGTTTTTCTGCCTTTGATAAGGTAGCACTTTCAGCCGTAGTTCCTAAAACAACTAAATAGTCAATTCCGTTAGCAATACTATAATTTACAACGCTTTGTAGACCTTCAATATCTATTGTTAGATCTTCTTTAAAAGGAGTTATTAGAGCAACTCCAGTTCCAATTAATTCTTTCATGTGGCTATTATTATTTAATTAAAACTTTCACTGGTTGTTCGCTATTAGTCATTTATTTACCTTTTTTTTTGGAATTCGCAAATATTCGATTTTATTAGGTTTGAAAAGTTTTAACCTACTCGTTTCATAATCATCCCCTTTAAACAGTAGTTTTTTAATTTATTTTATTTAAGGTTCGGAAATATTTTAATAATTCTTTTTTTAAACCACTTATATTCAATGGATCTACATCAATTAACAAATCAAAAAGGCGGTTGTCAATTTCTTTAAAACCCACTTTAAATTTTGCGCTACTTTTAGAGGTCATTAGATCTAAATAATTATTTTTAGTGCGATAGTAACCCACTAAAACATCAAAAGGAGTTTCTAAAAACTCATTTGCATTTTTATTATGAATCTCGCCCTTCCATGAAAAATGTTTATTATTAATTTTATTTTGATGCAATGTTGGGGTATTAGTCTTTAGGTCTGAAAAAAAATAAATTTTCACATCTTTTTCATGCAATCCAAGCTCTTTGGAAATTTCATAAAAACTTTCAAAAGCAATATTTATTTCTTCATCAACTAAAAAACCTATGGAATGTAATTGATCGTTAATTTTAGATACATCTCTGTTTTCCAAATTTTTATCAATACTTTTTTTTAGAAATATTTTTTGAAATCTTTTTAACATAGAACTAGTACGATTCAATACAAAAATACTGCATTAACTTGACGTATTAATCAATTTATGAAATCATTAATAAAAAATCATCTTCTGTTATTACAGGGATTCCTAGGTCTTCAGCTTTAATTCTCTTACTAGGTCCCATTTTATCTCCAGCAATAACAAAATTTGTTTTTTTAGAAATGGAACTTGATACTTTTCCCCCATTTTGTTCAATTAATTGTTTTAATTCATTTCTCGAAACTTTGATAAATACTCCGGAAACAACAAAAGTATTTCCCTCAAGTTTATTGGTCTGATTGTTTAACTCCTCTTCAGAAATTTCTAATTGAACCCCATAGCTTTTTAGGCGATTTATGATGTCATTGTTTTTAAATAACGAAAAAAACGCTACTACACTTTTTGCAATAACTTCCCCTATCTCATCAACATTGATTAATTCCTGTTCTGAAGCACTTGCCAATCCATTTATACTTTTGTAATATTTAGACAACTTTTTCGCTACAGTTTCACCAACATATCGAATACCTAAAGCAAACAATACTCTTTCAAAAGGAATATTTTTAGAAGCTTCAACACCCGCAATTAAATTTACAGCACTTTTTTCTGCCATCCTATCTAAAGGTAAAATATCAGATACGGTTAATTCGTATAAATCTGCATAATTTTGAATTAGACCATTTTCAACCAATAATGAAACAGTTTCAGAACCCAATCCATCAATATCCATTGCTTTCCTAGAAATATAATGCTGAATTCTACCTATAATTTGTGGCGGACATCCATCGGTGTTTGGACAGAAATGCTTGGCGTCTCCTTCTTGTCGTTGTAGCTTTGTATTGCATTCAGGACAATGAGTAATGTATGCTGTAGGTAAAGAATTTTTAGTTCTTTTTTCTAAATCCACTCCAACTATTTTAGGAATGATCTCACCTCCTTTTTCTACAAAAACGGTATCATCAACTCTAATGTCAAATTTTTCTATTTGATCTGCATTGTGCAAGGATGCTCTTTTAACAATAGTTCCAGCTAAGGCTATTGGCTTTAAATTAGCAACCGGTGTTATTGCACCGGTACGTCCTACTTGATACGTAATTTCTTTTAAAACAGTTGAAGCTTTTTCTGCTTTAAATTTATAAGCAATTGCCCAACGTGGAGCTTTTGCTGTGTAACCTAATTCTTCTTGCTGAAATAAGTTATTTACCTTGATTACAACGCCATCGGTTTCATAAGGTAGTTCATTGCGATGTTCATCCCAATAATCAACAAATTCTATGACCTCAGAAATACTCTTTGCTACTTTTGCAATGGATGGTACTTTAAAGCCCCATTCTCTGGCTTTTTCTAAGCTTTCAAACTGAGTATTAATAGGCAATCTTTCTCCAATAATATGATACAACAAACAATCTAAAGGTCGTTTAGCTACTTCACTACTGTCTTGTAATTTTAGACTTCCTGAAGCTGTATTTCTTGGGTTTCTATAGGGATCTTCTCCTTCTGCAATGCGCTCTTCATTCATTTTATTAAATCCTTCAAAAGGCAAAACAATTTCGCCTCTAATATCAAAGCGATTTGGATAGGTTCCTTTTAAAACTAACGGAATTGAATTAATGGTTTTTATATTGGTGGTAACATTATCTCCATGATAACCATCTCCCCTTGTAACTGCTCTTAATAACTTTCCATTTTCATAGGTTAAACTAATGGATGCCCCGTCGTATTTGAGTTCACAAGTATATGCTATTTCTCCATCAACTAATTTTTTAATACGGGTTTCCCAATCTTCTAAATCTTCTTTAGAATATGAATTAGACAAAGAATACATCCTATAATCATGCGTTAGGCTATTGAAATTTTTAGTAATCGCTCCTCCTATTCTTAGTGTGGGTGAATTTGCATCATAAAACTCAGGGTGTGTATCTTCTAATCCCTGAAGTTGTTTAAGTTTTATATCAAAATCATAATCTGATATTGCAGCATTATCCAGTACATAATAATTATAATTGTGCTGTCTTAACTCTTCTCTAAGATTATTAATTTGTTCTTTTATACTCATTAATTAAACTTATTGCTTTAACTTATTGCATGCTAAGTATTTATATTTAATTTGGGAATAAATTAGCCCGTATTTAATCTTTAGTAGGCATATTGACTATTATTCTAGTCGCTTTGCCTTTCTATCTTTCCATTTTTTTAGTTCTCCTAAACCGTTTAACAATACAGAAATTACTACAGCAGCTATCTTGATATTCCTTTTTCGTTTATTCTCTTTTTCATATGCCATATAAAGGTTTTATTGGTTAACTATACACAGGTTATTCGCCTTGGTGTAAAGATTTAAAAATTATGTTAAAGAACCAAAGTTAATAAGCAGGAATATTAGGACCTTTCATTAGTTAGCCATTTTGGTTTTTGAGGATTTTTAAAGTTTTTCATTTTTTCAAGTAAATGATCTATTTGATCATCAACTATTAATAGTCCTAAATTATCCATAGATAAAAAACCTTTTTCAACCATTTTTTCAAGCATTACTATTAAATCATCGTAATAATGATTCACATTTAACAATCCAATTGGCTTGGAATGAAGTCCTAATTGCAACCAAGTTAATAGTTCGAAAAGTTCTTCCATAGTTCCCATTCCACCAGGCATTGTAATAAAAGCATCACTCCTATTTTGCATCAATAATTTCCGCTCATGCATGTTTTGAGTAGTAATCAATTCAGTAAGTCCCATATGAACCACTTCTTTTAATTTTAAAAACTCTGGAATGATACCAATCACTTTTCCTTCATGAGCTAAAGTAGATTTTGCTACTAAACCCATTATACCAATTTTCGAAGCTCCATATACCAATTCTATATTATTAGTAGCTAAGAACTTTCCTAATTGTGTTGCAGCTTCAATAATTTTAATATCATTTCCTTCACTACTCCCACAAAACACACAAATACTAGTTAGTTTTCTCATTGTTTATACATTTTATCATTCTATCTTTTTTAAAAATATCTTTTCTTATTTCGATATCTTTAAAACCTTCAAAAATCAACATTTCTTTCATCTCCCTACTAAGATATTCATTTATTTCAAAATAAAGCGTTCCCTCTGGTCTTAAATATAGTTTACTTAATTGAGCAATTTTTCTGTAAAACAGCAATGAATCTTCATCTTTTACGAACAATGCTATAGCAGGCTCATGGTTAATTACATTAGGCTTCATAAGTTTTTTTTCTACTATTCTTACATAAGGTGGATTAGAAACGATGGTGTTAAATTTCACATCTTTAAATGTCAGTTCCCAAGCATTTTCGTTTAAAACATCTGCATTAACAAAAGTAACATCAACTTTATTTAACGCTGCATTTTGTTTAGCAACTAGCAAAGCTTCGGCAGAAATATCCAAGCTATAAACTTTTGCTTTTGGCAAATACTTTGCCAATGAAATGGCTATACAACCACTTCCAGTTCCTATATCAAGTATGGTAGCTTCTTTATTTTGATTTTCATCAACAATCCAATCAACTAATTCTTCCGTTTCTGGCCTTGGAATCAAGACACTCTTGTCAACCATAAGAGTCAGTCCAAAAAACTCTGTGTCTCCTGTGATGAATTGAATTGGTTCAAAATTGCCCAAACGAGAAATAGCCTTGTTAAATGCTAATTTAGCTGCTTCTGAAATTTCTTTTTCTGGTTGAAGTGCAATTGCAATTTTCGACAAACCCAATTGTTTTTCTGCAAGTAAATAAAAAAAGGATAGCACTTCTTCTGAAGCATATAAATGCGCTATTGAGCTAATAAAGTATGTTTTTAATTCTTTTAAATTCAAAACTTATAATTCTTTTAGCATATGCACTGGACATGAATAATGCCCTGTATTCCCCATAGGGCCATCTATATATTCAAAGTCATTTTTTAAATATAGTTTTTGAGCTGCTTTCATATATATCATCGTTTCTAAATAACAGTTTTCAAACATAAAATCCTTCGCTTTTTCAATACAAAGGGTCATCATTTTAATGCCTAAACCTAAACCCCTAGCTTCTTCTAAAAAATACATTTTTTGCAGTTCACATATATTTTCATCGCAATTGTCAAGTTTTGCTATTCCTCCACCACCAATTATCTGTCCATCTAATTCTATTACAAAATAGATAGCACGTGGTTTTTGGTATGCTTCATATAGCGCATCTAATGCTTTATCGGCATAAGCAGTACCTACTTTTGGAACCCCAAAATCAATTAAAACCTTTCGTATAACCCTGGCTATATGCGGATTATCTATTTTTAAAATAGGACGGATAATTGGTTTCTTCATATAAATTAATCCTTGTATTTTTACAATGTGAAGATACACGAAAATTACATGTTGCGATGCATCCAACTTGCTGAAAATGGCTTAGGGAACACCTACCCAAATCCTTTAGTAGGAAGTGTTATCGTTTATGAAAATAAGATTATTGGTGAAGGCTGGCATGAGCAATCTGGAATGCCTCACGCTGAAGTAAATGCGATTGCTAGTGTAAAAAACCAATCCCTTTTAAAAGACGCAACTATTTACGTAAGTTTAGAGCCTTGTAGTCATTTTGGAAAAACCCCTCCTTGTGCTAATTTAATTATTGAAAAAGGAATCAAAAATATTATTATTGGAAGTATGGATCCAAATCCAAAAGTAGCAGGAAATGGAATAAAGCTTTTAAAAGAGCATGGGTGTAATGTCATTGAAAGAATTTTGGAAAAAGAATGTAATGAGCTCAACAAACGATTTTTTACTTTTTTTAAAAAACAGCGGCCTTATATTATTTTAAAATGGGCAGAATCTTCAGATGGATTTATTTCACCTAAAGCCAAAATTGAAAAACGTCCAGTTTGGATAACTAATAAAAAATCTAGACAATTAGTCCACAAATGGAGAGCTGAAGAAGCATCAATACTTATTGGCACTAATACAGCTATTGAAGACAATCCAAATTTAACTACTCGAGATTGGGATGGTAATTCACCTATTAGGTTTGTAATTGATAAGAACTTAAGAATTCCATTGGAGGCCAACGTTTTTGATCGTAAGGCTAAAACTATTATTATAACTGAATTAAAGAAAGAAAATAAGACAAATCTTATTTACGAACTAATTGATTTTTCAGAAAATATAGCAGCACAAATTAGTGAGCTTATATATAGGTATAAAATTCAATCATTAATAGTGGAAGGTGGCGCAAAAACACTGCAAACTTTTATTGATAAAAACCTTTGGGATGAAGCTAGAATAATTAAAGGCATTCCTTTTTTTAAAGAAGGTACAAAAGCACCTTTTATAAATGGAAAAATATTTTCTGAATCAAAAATTAAACAAGACACCTTAAAAATAGTATTAAATGATTAAAACACTCATTTTTGATTTTGGCGATGTCTTTATCAACCTAGATAAAGAAGCTCCATATATAGAAATGAAGAAATTAGGTATCCATTCATTCTCTGATGAAATGATTGAAATCAATAAACTATATGAAACAGGAACTATTAGCACTTCAGTTTTTTTAGATTATTATCATAAAACATGTTCAAACACAACTAAAAATCAATTTTCTGAGGCTTGGAATTCTATTATTTTAGATTTCCCTGAATACAGGCTTGAGTATATTGAGGCTTTAGCAACTTCAAAAAAGTATCAATTAATATTACTGAGTAATACCAACGATTTACATATTGAAAAAGTAATTGAAAATATGGCTACAAAAAGGTTTCTGCGTTTTAAAAATTGTTTTGATGCTTTTTATTTATCGCAAGAAATCCATTTAAGAAAGCCAAATTTTGATATTTATAATTTTGTTTTAGATACACATCAGATTAATCCAAAAGAAAGTTTATTTATAGATGATACCAAAGAAAATACTGAATCAGCAAAAAAACTTGGAATTCATACCTGGAATATTATCCCAAAAAAGGAAGATATCGTAGATTTATTCATTTTTAAAAAAGACCTATTTTAAAGATATCTAGTACCAAACTTAAAAAATATAGAAATAATTGATTTATTTACTCCTTAGCATTATAGCCTCCACAATAATTTTTATCATTTTTAAATTATTTGAAAAATTTAATATAAATATCCTTCAGGCCATCGTTGTAAATTATTGTATTGCTTTTACAACTGGGGTTTTAGCCTATAAAGGAACAATCACTATTTCACAATTACCGAATTTAGATTGGTTTTACTACACCTTAGTATTAGGAGCTTTATTTATCATTGTTTTTAATTTAATGGCAATAACAACACAAAGAAGTGGGCTTTCAGTGGTATCTGTTGCCACTAAAATGAGTGTTGTTATACCTGTTTTATTTGGACTTTTATACTATAATGAAAATCTAGGCGCTATAAAATTATTTGGGATTGGGATTGCTTTAATTGCTGTTTACCTTACTTCAAATAAATCCGACCAAAGGACTGTTATTAATGGAAAATTAATAGTATTACCTATATTAGTTTTTGTTGGCAGTGGAATTATTGATACAAGTATTAAATTTTTAGAAGATGCTTATGTTGCAAATAATGACGTTCCTTTGTTTTCAGCAATTATATTTCTCGCTGCAGCAATTATTGGTTTTATTATTATAATAATTCAAGTTATGAGCGGAAGTTTTAAATTCGAATTTAAAAACGTTATTGCGGGAATATGCTTAGGAGTGCCAAATTACTTTTCTATTTATTTTTTAGTAAAAACATTGCGAAGTGACATCTTAGAAAGTTCAGGAATTTTTGCAATCAATAATGTTTCCATTGTTACATTATCAACTTTCGCAGGAATTTTTCTATTTAAAGAAAAACTTATTAGAAAAAACTGGATAGGAATAGGCTTGGCGATTTTAAGTATTATTTTAATATCAATATAATTGCAAAACATTATAGACTCATACAAAACCATCACACAACCTTCAAAAGAAGGGCTATTTAAAGATAGAGGCAGTAAATTCTATGGCTATGCTTTTCCAATTAGTAATGAAGAGGAGATTAAAGAAAAAATAGAACTTCTAAAAAAACAGCATTATAATGCTCGCCATTGGTGTTATGCATGGCAATTGGGCAAAAACTATGATCATTACAGAGCTAATGATGATGGTGAACCTTCAAATAGTGCAGGTATGCCAATTTATGGTCAACTACAGTCATTTAATGTTACAAATGTATTGGTCGTAGTAGTTCGGTATTTCGGTGGTACAAAACTTGGAGTTGGTGGCTTGATAAAGGCTTATAAGAATGGTGCTAAATTAGCATTAGAAAATTCAAACATTATTGATAAAACTATTAATGAAAAATTTTTGATAAAATTTGAATATCCAGAAATGAATACGGTAATGCGTATCATTAAGGATGAAAAGATCTCAATTATCAATCAGAAATTGGAATTGAATTGTGAATTTATAATTTCAATACGAAAAAAAGAAGCAGAAAAAGTTTTTGAAATTTTTGACAATACTTATAAAGTAGCTATTAAAATTATAGCAGAATAATTATAAATCCTTTAATTTTTCCAATAGATAATCCGGTGCTTTCATCAATTTTCTAGTAACACTATCTACAAATACTAATGTGGTAGTTGCTGTCACTAGAAGTTTATTTTCCTGATTGTGAATCTCATAATAAAATTCAATCTTTACAGAGGGTGTTCTTTTTAAAGTAGTCGTTATTTTTATAACATCATCATATTTAGCTGGATACTTATAATCTATGTTTAAATTAACTACCGGTAGTATCACAAGATTATCTTCCATAAACTTATAAGAGAACCCTAATGAACGTAACCAATCTGTACGTCCTTGCTCTAAATACTGAGCATAATTGCCATAATACACAACTCCCATTTGATCGGTTTCTGCATAACGAACTCTTAATTTAGTAAATGTCTTTTTCAAAATAAATTGAGAATATAAGAAAGTTTTGTTGTAGATTTATCAGGAAGTTAAGATGAGAAAAAAAAAGTAAATATTCAATAGCGAAACCGTTTTTTTTATAACTTTTTTGTTCACATATTTGCATCGTTAAGGAATCGTTTGGGGCATCATCTATTTCTTAATAAAATAACCGTTAATATTAACTAAACAATTCGACTTTTACTATGAGCAAAACTGCTGACCTGGTTTGGAATAAATGCTTAACGTTTATTGAAGACAACATTACCGCTCAAGCTTACAAAACTTGGTTCGAACCTATAAAAGCTGCTAAATTAACAGATGACGCACTTAGCATTCAAGTGCCAAGTAAATTTTTCTACGAATGGCTTGAAGAACATTATGTTAAAATATTAAAAGTTGCATTAACCAAAGAATTGGGTGAAAATGCAAAATTAGTATACATTATTAAAATGGAAAACACTTACGGAAACAAACAACCGTTTACCGAAAAAATTCCTAGCTCTAATAGAAGCCATTTACGATCTCAAGAAGTAGACGTAGCTGTTAAGAATAAAAATCCAATGCTTAAGAATCCTTTTATTATTCCTGGGATTCGAAATGTTAAAATAGAATCACAACTTAATGCAAATTATAATTTTGATAATTTCTTAGAAGGAGATTCTAATAGATTGGCAAGATCTGCAGGTAGAGCTATTGCCAACAAACCTGGAGGAACTTCATTTAACCCTTTATTAGTTTTTGGAGGCGTTGGATTAGGAAAAACTCATTTAGCACACGCAATTGGAGTTGAAATAAAAGATAAATATCCAGAAAAAACAGTTCTTTATATTTCTGCTGAGAAATTTACTCAACAATACATAGAGTCTGTTAAAAAGAATAATAGAAACGATTTTATTCATTTCTATCAAATTATAGACATTTTAATAGTAGACGACATTCAATTGCTTTCTGGTAAAGCCGGTACTCAAGATGTTTTCTTCCATATTTTCAATCACCTACATCAAAATGGGAAGCAAGTTATTTTAACTAGTGATAAAGCTCCAGTTGATATGGTTGATATTGAACAACGTTTATTGTCTCGTTTTAAATGGGGGCTTTCAGCTGAATTGAACCACCCAGATTACGAAACAAGAGTTGCCATCATAAAAAACAAACTATATAGAGATGGCGTGGAAATGCCTGAAGATATCGTTGAGTTTTTGGCAAACAATATTAAAACAAACATTAGAGAATTAGAAGGCGCTATTATATCATTAATTGCACACTCTTCATTTAATAAAAAAGAAATCACGATTGATCTTGCGAAAAGAATCGTTGATAATTATGTAAAGAATACGAGCCGTGAAGTTTCTATAGAATATATCCAGAAAATTGTTAGTGAATATTTTCAGATGGATGTAGACACCCTTCAATCAAAAACAAGAAAACGCCATATTGTTCAAGCAAGACAATTAGCTATGTTCTTTGCTAAGAAATTAACAAAAGCCTCCTTAGCATCTATTGGCTCTCAAATTGGCAAACGTGATCATGCAACAGTGTTACATGCTTGTAAAACAGTAGATAATTTATCTAGCACTGATAAACAATTTAGAAAATACGTAGAAGATCTTAATAAAAAACTAACCTTATAATTTAAGGTTAGTTTTTTATTTAATTTTTCAGAAATGAAAATAAAAATTCTCAAAGTATGCTTGTGAAGCATAGATCTTTTCCTATTATCAGAAGGTATTTTAAAATCCAAAATAGATTCCAATAAAGTATTGGTGGATTCGACAGGAACTTGACATTGGCATATTGGAAACAAATCCGACACAAGAAGTGTTAAAGTTTCAAAAAAAACATCAATTAGATAGTATCAATCAACGAATCAAACAGTTTTCTAAACAAGATTTTGATACTATTTCAAAAAATAAAAATATATAATTTTAAGATATTATTAACATTAAGGAGGTAGGGTGAATTATAATTAAATTGTCTCTTTGTCAAGAATAACAAATGTTTAAGGATCTAATAAATCTGAAATACAACATACTATATTAGTCGATTTTATTTGCAAAACTTTAAAATTAACAACAATTCAATATGAAAAAACTATTAGGAACACTTTTCTTATTATTTATATCTTTATACACCTATGCACAAAACGTAGATACCCAACTTTTTAAAAGCGGATTCACAAATCCTGTCGATATTCAAAATGCAGGAGACGAACGCCTCTTTATTGTAGAGCAAGCAGGGCGTATTAAGATATTAAATTCAGATGCAACTATTAACCCAACTCCTTTTTTAAATATAACTAGCTTAATTTCATCAGGTGGAGAGCGTGGTTTATTAGGATTAGCCTTTCATCCAGATTATGCTAATAATGGTTATTTTTTCGTTCATTATTCAAATACCTCAGGAGACACTCAAATTGCAAGGTATACTGTCGATAATGAAGACCCTAATATTGCTGATCCTACATCCGCTTTATTAATAATAGATGTAGAGCAACCTTATGGTAACCACAATGGAGGATGCATTCAATTTGGTGTAGATGGATATTTATATATTGGTTTGGGTGATGGGGGCAGCGGTGGTGATCCAGAAAATAGATCGCAAAATTTACAAACTCTGCTGGGAAAAATGCTAAGAATTGATATAGATAATACCGAAGGAGCAAATAATTATACAATACCATTAGATAATCCATTTATAGATAACCCTGATGCATTGAATGAAATTTGGGCCTATGGATTGCGAAACCCATGGCGTTTTTCTTTTGACAGTAACACTAATGAATTATGGATCGCTGATGTTGGTCAAAATCAAATCGAAGAAATCAATAGAGTAACTAATGATGCAGCAGGTCTAAATTATGGATGGCGTTGCTATGAAGGCACTCAGCCTTACAATAATAGTGGATGTCCAGACCCTTCTGAGTTAACTTTTCCTGTTGCTGAATACAATCATTCTGTTGGATATTCAATTACTGGCGGTTATGTTTATCATGGAAATGTCTATAGTGATATACAAGACTTATATATTTTTGCAGACCTTAATGGCTTAATAGGTACGGTTGATAACGATAATAATTTAGTAATTCAAGGGGATTTTGGAGGTACTTGGGTTTCCTTTGGTGAAGACATAAATGGAGAGATCTATATTGCTGATATTTCTGGTTCTATTTATAAAATAATAGGAGGAGAGATATTTGACATTGAAAACTTCACTAATACTGAAATAGCAATTATTCCAAATCCTGCTTCAAACAGTATACGTATTTCTAATAGCAATAGTCTTATAACTATGATTACTATTTTAGATATAAAAGGTGCTGTTGTAATTACAGAACGTAATTTATCAACTTCAGAAAAATTAATTCCTATTCATTCCCTTAATAGTGGAATTTATATTGTTAAAATAAATTCTGATAATGGACAATCTATCATTAAAAAAATAGTGATTAAATAATTAACAATGCAAGCCCAAGGTAATTTATATTTAATACCCTGTACTTTAGGGGATACAACTCCATTAGAAGTATTGCCTTTATTAGTAAAAAAAACAATTGAAAATATTGACATTTTTATAGTAGAGAACGAAAAAAATGCCAGGCGATTTATTAAAAGCATTTGCCCTAAAAAAAGTCAGCCAAGCCTCAATTTTAGTATCATAAATAAATATACCGATGCTACTGAAATCCCCGAAATGTTAACACCTTGCTTACAAGGTAAAAATGTTGGAGTGATTTCAGATGCTGGCTGTCCAGGTATCGCAGATCCTGGTGCTGCTGTTGTTGAACAAGCTCATATTAAAGGAATTAAAGTAGTTCCTTTGGTTGGTCCCTCCTCTATTTTATTAGCAATGATGGCCAGTGGGTTTAATGGTCAGAATTTTTCATTTAATGGTTATTTACCTATAGAAAAAGGAGAAAGAAAATTAGAAATAAAACGCTTAGAAAGACTTTCAGTAGAACAAAATCAATCACAATTATTTATTGAAACCCCCTATCGAAATAACCAAATGTTAGCAAGTTTAACGAGCACACTACACCCTCAGACTTATATTTGTGTTGCTTGTGATATTACCTTAACAACTGAGTATATTAAAACTCATACTGCAAACGATTGGAAAAATATAAAGGTAGATCTTCATAAAAGACCCACCTTATTTATTATACAAAAATAATATATTTTAAGCTTTTGCTTTTTTATTAGCTACAACAAAAGAGGTATCATAACCGGAGAACTTTTTTAAATAATATTTAATAGAAGTTCCAAAAGCATCATTAAATAGGATCGTTCCACCACTTCTTAAGTATTTTTTTACATTTCCTGGTCCTGCCAAATGAGCAGCAGCTAGCATTCCAGATTCTGTAATTTTAATACCTCCAATATAAGTCCCTTGAAATCTTCTAATATCTCTTCTTAAGATCCACTTGTTTCTAGAAGTATTTGCAGAAAAAGCTTGTTCTTGCAAATAGGTATTATCGATAAAACCTTTAGCATCTTTAATACCAATTAATTTAAGAGTTCCTTTTCCAAATTGATATTTACCTAAATAACCATAAATATTAATAATAGAATAATCGCCTCTAGATTCTTTAAAGCCTATAGCTTCTTTAAAGCCTACATATGATTTTCCTAGAAAAATGTAGTATGATGGTTCTTCCGGATGAAGTAAATGCACTTCATCTTCATTAGGTACTTGATAACAAAGTTCCAAGTCATTGATCAGATACTTAGACAAGTCAACGGTTTTCTTAAAAGAAAAACCCATTGTTACGCCAAGTATAACAACTAGTAATAAACTCGTTTTAAATAAGTTACTTTTCATTTTATCAAAATTTTAAGTGTATTTTTACACTTTATTTTGGGAGTGCAAATATACAACTTCTTTAATAAAGAATAAATTTGATCTTAAAATGCATAATGAAGGGTAATTAAATTCAAAAAATAGATAATAAACATCATCTATTTAATTTTGTTTAGAAATCCAACGAACATACTCATTCTTATTCCTATTATGCTGTGCAAGGTTTTTTGCGAAATTATGATATCCAAAATTTTTTACGTCTGCAACAAAATAATAATAATTATGGCGCTTATAATTCAATACTGCATCTATGGACGAAATGTCGGGCATTGTAATCGGTCCAGGTGGAATTCCTGCATATTTATAAGTGTTGTATGGAGAATCTAGCTCTAAATCTCTATATAATACTCGCGTAATTTGTTGATCAAAATCATTGTCCAATAACTTTTTTGAATATATTACGGTAGGATCTGCTTGTAAAAGCATTCCAACATTAATTCTATTAATATAAACTCCTGCCACCTTTGGTCTTTCTTCAACTTTTGCCGTTTCTTTTTGAACAATTGCAGCTAGACTAATAACCTGCTCTTTAGTTAAATCAAGATTTTTAGCTTTTTTTGTTCGTTCATCATTCCAAAACTTATCAGATTCCTCAAACATTTTGTTATTGAAATTTTCAGGAGAAACATTCCAGTAAATTTCATAACTATTAGGGATGAAATTACAAAGCACAGACTCTTTAGTTAAATCATATTTTTCAAGAAATAGTTCATTTTTCATTGCTTTTAAAAACGACAGACTATCTGCTTCTAATTGATTCGCAAGACTTCCGGCTAAATTTTCTATTCGTTCTTGATTATTAAATTTTACAATAACAGGAATATTACCATTTCTAATTGCGTTGACAATTTCATTATTATTCATTCCCTTATTAATAATAAAGTGTCCTGCCTTTATATTAGATGGATATCCTTTTTTATTAGCAACTGTATTAAACGATTCCAAATTTTTAATTAAAGGTGATAACTCCTCTAAAACATCATTAAAGTTTGCACCTGTAGTTATATAAACATGTGCTTTTTTATTCTCAAATGAAGTATTTGGAACAAAAATATTATGATAAACAAAATAAGCAAAACCAGCCATAATAACCAATCCCAACATTAATGTTGCTACTATTGTTTTTTTTAAATTACTCATTGACTAATTGCTGTCTCTTATACACATCTGACGCTGCCGACGACTCCTTACGTGTAGA
>OJFC01000019.1_pt1 | contig 28390 bp, 20 predicted proteins | sample 1594021 | NCBI WGS metagenome assembly OJFC01 (sample SAMN05416739, study PRJEB24817) | seawater metagenome | isolation source: Sea water | place: Canada:Atlantic | collected 2013-07 | reverse complement strand
TACACGTAAGGAGTCGTCGGCAGCGTCAGATGTGTATAAGAGACAGATATATTATTAAAGCTTCTAAAAATTATTATACAGGAATAGCCGATGTTACCTCTAGAGGCCAGGCTTATATTATTGTAGACGATTTAGAGGATGATATATTTATCAATAATAAAAATTTAAATCATACCCTGCACGGTGATACTGTTGAGGTATATGTTTTTAAAAGAAATAAAGGAGGAAAACAAGAAGGAGAAGTAACACAAATAATAGAACGAAAACGAACAGAATTTGTAGGTGTTATAAAAATACAAGAACGTTTTGCTTTTGTAGAATGTCAAGATGTTAAAATGTATACCGATATTTTTATTCCAAAAGAGAATATTAATAATGCACAAGAGGGTGAAAAAGTATTAGTAGAAATTGAAAGTTGGCCAGAAAAAGCTAGCTCTCCTTACGGTAATGTAATTAAAGTATTAGGAAAACCCGGAGAGCATAATACAGAAATCCATTCCATTTTAGCTCAATATGGATTACCATACGAGTTTGAAAAAGAAATTGAAGATTATGCAAACAATATAAACACTTCAATTAATAAAGAGGAAATTAAAAAACGCCGTGATATGCGGACTGATTTAACATTTACGATAGATCCAAAAGACGCAAAAGATTTTGATGATGCTTTATCATTTAAAGTATTAGATGGGGGTATTTATGAAATAGGGATTCACATCGCAGATGTATCTCATTATTTAACTCCAGAAACTATTTTAGATAAGGAAGCTTTTAATAGAGCAACCTCTGTTTATTTAGTAGATAGAGTAGTGCCAATGCTACCTGAAGTACTATCAAACAATGCTTGTTCGTTAAGGCCTAATGAAGAAAAATTTACTTTTTCAGCTGTTTTTAAAATAAATAATAAAGCAGAAATAATAGATAAATGGTTTGGAAGAACAGTTACTTATAGCGATGCGCGTTTTGCATATGAAGAAGCGCAACATATAATTGAAAGAGAAGTATTAAAAGAACCTCAAACGGTTACTATACCTTCAGAAATATCTATCACAGGAAAACCGTACGAGGTTAAAAACACCATCACCGAAGCAATACTTAAATTAGATGAATTAGCTAAAATTCTTCGTAAAAAAAGAATGAAAGAAGGCGCTATTTCTTTTGATAAAGTAGAGGTTAAATTTAATTTAGATGAAAGCAACAATCCTGCAGGAGTTTATTTTAAAGAAAGTAAAGATGCTAATAAATTAATAGAAGAGTTTATGCTTCTTGCCAATAGAAGTGTTGCAGAGTTTATTGGAAAACAAAACCCTAAAAAAACATTTATTTATCGTGTTCATGATGAACCTAACGATGAAAAAATTGCTGCTTTACAAAATATTATAAAACAGTTTGGCTATAAACTAGATACCCGTGATCGAAAATCAACTTCCAACTCTTTAAATAATTTATTAAAAGATGTTCAAGGAAAAAAAGAACAAAATTTAGTAGATACGCTTGCGATACGCTCCATGAGTAAAGCTGTTTACACCACACAAAACATAGGACATTATGGATTAGCTTTCGATTACTATACTCATTTTACCTCACCTATTCGTCGATATCCAGACATCATGGTACATCGATTATTAAACTATTATTTAGAAGAAGGTAAAACCGCAAACGAAGATCAATACGAACAAAAATGTAGACATAGTAGTGAAATGGAAGGATTAGCTTCACAAGCAGAACGCGCAAGTATAAAATACATGCAAGTTAAATACATGTCCAACCACCAAGATCAAAATTTTTTAGGAGTAATATCTGGTGTAACAGACTGGGGAATTTATGTAGAGATTGTTGATAATAAATGTGAAGGAATGGTCCGCCTACAAGATATAAAAGGGGATCATTATACGTTTCATAAAGATGAATATGCTGCAATAGGAGATCGCACAAAAACTAATTATCAGCTTGGAGATGAAGTTTATGTTCGTGTAAAAAACGCAGATTTAGTGAGAAAACAATTAGATTTTGAAATGTTAGGTCATAAAACGGACCTTGTAATTAATTAAAATTTCTTCTCAAAACTCTTCTCAAATGTATTTAGTACTTTTGCAGTATTATGTTTGATGGTTTACTATATGCTGCTTTTTATGGTTTTTTATTAGCTTTTGCTGTAGGCCCCGTATTTTTTACTTTAATTGAAACTAGTATAACCAAAGGTTTTAAGGCTGCTGTTTTTTTTGATTTAGGCGCTTTGTTTTCAGATGTAATCTTTATCATAATTGCTTTTTATAGCACCAGTCAAATTCTTGATAAAGTAAAAGACGACCCCGCTTTACTTATTTTTGGAGGAGGTGTTTTAATTGCGTTTGGTGTGATTTCTTATATACGAACCTCAAAATCATTTATTAAAATTGTAAGAGAACATTATTCAGTAAAAACCAAGAAAAACCATGGAGGCCTTTTTTTAAAAGGGTTTTTATTAAACTTTGTTAATTTTGGTGTTTTAGCGGCTTGGATAGCAACTATTATTATCGCACAAGCAGTAACCACTCATAAAAATGGAGTTTTATTGTTTTTATCTACCACCATGATTACTTTATTTTTAACCGATTTATTAAAAATATTCCTTGCTAAAAAATTAAAAAGTAATCTTACACCTCGTTTTATTATCAAGACAAAAAAATGGGTAAGTATATTAATAATTGGTTTTGGAGTGTTGTTATTAGTTCAGGGTGTTTTTCCAGACAATATCCAAGAAGGAATAGAGAATATTCCAGAAACTTTTGAAAAATAAAAAAGCTCCAGTAAAATACTGAAGCTTTTTGGAGGCGTCGAGCGGATTCGAACCGCTGTAAGAGCTTTTGCAGAGCCCGGCCTAGCCACTCGGCCACGACGCCCTAAATTTCTAATCAACAAAGAAGGTCTTTTAGAGATGGTAAATATAATATAAAGTTCAACTTTTTCAATTAAAAAACAACTTATCTTTTTCTGGTTAATATTACACTTACGGCTGCTACATCACCATCTATTGGGGGGTTCACTTTTGCTACCGTTACTTTTATATACCTAACTAATGGAGCGTTAAACAATATCTTATCAATGATACGCTTTCCTACGTGTTCTAGTAATTTAGAACGAATAGCCATTTGTTCCACTACTATTTTCTGAAGCAACACATAATCTACAGTATCCGCTAATTCATCACTTTTAGTCGCCTTATCAAGGTTTGCTCTTACCGAAAGGTTCACTAAATAATCTGACCCAACCCGCCCCTCTTCTAACAAGCAGCCGTGAAAGGCATAAATTTTTATATTTTTTAATTGTATCGTGCTCATTTCAACTATTTTTGCAAAGTTACAAATCCTTAACTTGTGGTGGGCATTTGTAAATATTAAATTAGTTGATTAAGATGTTAGAAAAAACGATCCCTCTCAATTTTATTGAGCACACCATTGAAGAAGATTTAGCCAACGGACTGCCAAAAGAAAACTTGCGTTTTCGTTTTCCTCCAGAACCAAACGGATATTTACATATTGGACACACCAAAGCAATTGGTATTAGTTTTGGATTGGGAAAAAAATACAATGCACCGGTTAATTTAAGGTTTGACGACACCAACCCAGCAAAAGAAGAACAAAAATATGTAGATGCGATTAAGCAAGACATTGCTTGGATGGGTTACCAATGGGATCAGGAATTATATTCTTCAGATTATTTCCAAAAACTATATGATTGGGCGATTCGCTTTATTAAAAACGGAAAAGCATATATAGACTCACAGTCGAGTGAAGAAATGAGAACTCAAAAAGGAACCCCAACTCAAGTCGGAACCAATAGCCCATATAGAAATAGACCTATTGAAGAAAATTTAGATCTTTTTACAAAAATGAAAGACGGAGCGTTTAGCGAAGGAACCCATGTATTAAGAGCAAAAATTGACATGGAAGACCCCAACATGTTGATGCGAGACCCTATTATGTATCGTGTTTTAAAGAAAACACATCACAGAACAGGAAATGATTGGTGTATTTACCCAATGTATGATTGGACACACGGTGAAAGCGACTATATTGAGCAAATTTCACACTCTTTATGCTCTTTAGAATTTAAACCTCATAGAAAGCTTTACGATTGGTTTAGAGACGAGGTTTATAGCGAGAACTTAAGAGAACTTCCTTTAGCTCCAAAACAACGAGAATTTGCACGCTTAAATTTGAGTTATACCATTATGAGTAAACGAAAGTTGCTTCAATTGGTAGAAGAAAATGTAGTAAAAGGGTGGGACGACCCAAGAATGCCAACCATTTCTGGATTAAGAAGAAGAGGATATACCGCCAATGCTATAAAAAAGTTTATTGAAGCTGTAGGAGTGGCAAAACGCGAAAACGTGATTGACGTATCTTTATTAGAATTTTGTATTCGAGAAGATTTAAATAAGGTTGCTCCACGCGTAATGGCAGTTTTAAACCCCGTAAAATTAATAATTACCAATTATCCTGAAGATAAAGAAGAATTGTTAAAAGCGGAAACCAACCCTGAAGATGAAAATGCTGGATTTAGAGAAGTTCCTTTTTCTAAAGAGCTGTACATTGAAAGAGAAGATTTTAAAGAAGCAGCGAGTGATAACTTTTTTCGACTAAGCCTTGGAAAAGAAGTGCGTTTAAAAAACGCATATATCATTAAAGCAGATTCCGTTTTAAAAGACAGTAAAGGAAATATTACTGAACTATTATGTACTTACGACGCAGATAGTTTAAGCGGTACAGGAACAGAAGCAAGCATTAGAAAAGTAAAAGGGACGCTTCATTGGGTTTCTATTTCTCATGCTTTAAAAACAGAGGTAAGGTTCTACGACCGTTTGTTTACAGACGAAGCTCCAGATAGCCATAAGGATAAAACCTTTATGGATTTCATAAATCCAAATTCCCTTAAGATTACAGAAGCTTTTGTAGAGCCTAGTTTGGCTTCTGCAAAAAAAGGAGATAGTTTTCAATTTCAACGATTGGGGTATTTTAATGTGGATGATGATACTACTTCAGAAAACATTGTTTTTAATAAAACAGTTGGATTGCGAGATTCTTGGGTAAAGAAAAAACCAACTCAAACACAAGTGGCACATGCTCAAATACCACAGGTTTCACCCATCAATGAAATTATGCGTTTTGGTAAAAAATACACAAAACTACCTATTGAAAAACAAGAATTAGCCAAAACAAGAATACAAGAACTAGCCACAAACATTTCTTATGATGAATTAGCACCTTTCTTTGGAACTGCTCTTAAAAAAGCAGGTACTCGAATTGTAACAATGATAAGCTTAGGTGTATTATTAAAAATCACCCCAGAAATCACCCCAGAAATTAAAGAGTTTGTAATAAAAGCGCTGGAGGATAAAGACGAGTTATTGGTATTGGAAGCAAAAAAAATAACCTTCTAGTTTTAGAAGGTTATTTTTTAATTTATCTAATAATCAAAATCTGATTGAGGTGGCTTAGGCGACTTTTTCTTTTTATTTACAATCCCTTTAGCTTCATTTTCTTTTTTCATTTGTTCCCCAATTTGATTACTAGCAACAAAGGATGCTATCATATTATTTAACATATCGCTTCCTGCTTGAGGTGAATTAGGTAATAATATTAAATTGGAATTAGTGGAGTCTCCAACAGATTGCAAGGTGTCATAATGTTGAGTAACCACAATCAATGCAGATGCTTCTTGAGAATTAATACCCACATTATTTAATACATCAACACTGTCTTCAAGGCCTCTTGCAATTTCTCTACGTTGATCAGCGATACCCAAGCCTTGTAATCGCTTACTTTCTGCTTCAGCTTTCGCTCTTTCAATAATTAATATTCGTTGTGCGTCTCCTTCGTGTTGCGCAGCAACTTTTTCTCTTTCAGCAGCATTAATACGGTTCATTGCAATTTTTACCAATTGGTCAGGATCAATATCCGTTACCAAAGCTTTTACAATGTCATAGCCATAATTTAACATTGCTTCTTTTAATTCTCTTTGAATTGCAACTGCTATTTCTTCTTTTTTAACAAATACATCGTCCAATATCATTTTCGGTACTTCAGCACGAACAACATCAAATATAAAAGCTGTAATTTGTTCGTGAGGGTTTTGTAATTTATAGAACGCATTATATACGTCTTCTCTTTTTATTTGAAACTGAACTGAAATTTTTAAATGAACAAAAACATCATCTTTTGTTTTTGTTTCAACAATGACATCTAGTTGTTGTATGCGTAAATTTACTCGCCCAGCGATTTTATCAACAAAAGGAATCTTCATATTAATTCCCGCGCCATAATCTCTAGAAAACTTTCCAAACCGTTCAACAATAGCAATGGTTTGTTGCTTTACTATAAAAAAAGAAGCAAGCAATAAAACAAATAGTCCAATAATAATAATAGGCAATCCAATATAACTCATAGTAAATATTTTTAGATTAAAAAACAATGTTGAAGATACAAAAAAAGCTTGTTTTTATCGCTTTTAAAGCTCCCTTAATTTATGAGTCTAATAAGTTTATTTTTTATTTTTGCTTACACATAAGACAATATCGCCATGTAATTGAGATGGAGCTCTTTAATTGTCTTAGCTAGAACATTTTCCTTTTAAGACAAAAAAGATATTGTTTTTTTTATTCTACTAATTGTTTCTTCTTTACCTAGAATAGCCGCAATATTAAACACGTCTGGCCCTTTCATTTCTCCTACAAGCGAAAGCCTTAAAGGCATCATCACTTTCCCAAATCCAATTTCTTGAACGGCAAGCCACCCCGTTACTTTATTTGAAATTTCATCTGAAGTAAATTCTTCACATTCATTTAAAAGACCCAACACCTCGGTCATTATTTCAGAAGTTCCTTCTTTAAATGCTTTTTTTGAAGCTTTTTCATCATAAGCGGTCGGAGCTTCAAAAAAGAAACTTCCTTGCTCCCAAAGATCACTCACGAAAGTTGCGCGTTCTTTTATAGACGCTACTATAATTGAAAGATTCTTATTGCTAACAATGCCTTTGTCTTCTAATAGTTTTGAAAATAGACTTGTTAAAGCTTCATTATCTTTTACTTGCAGATAATGATGTTGAAACCATTTTGTTTTTTCTGGATCAAATTTAGCTCCTGCTTTGTTAACCCTACTTAAATCAAAAGCTTTTACCAATTCGTTTAAACTGAATATTTCTTGTTCCGTACCAGGATTCCAACCTAATAAGGCTAGCATATTTATTAGTGCCTCAGGAAAATAACCATCTTCTCTATAACCAGAAAACACTTCACCTTCTTTGGATTTCCATTGAATTGGAAATACAGGGAACCCCATTTTATCACCATCACGCTTACTTAATTTTCCTTTACCAACGGGTTTCATAATTAAAGGTAAATGAGCAAATTCAGGTACCTCCCAACCTAAAGCTTGGTATAAAGCGATGTGTAATGGAACCGAAGGAAGCCATTCCTCACCACGAATTACGTGAGTGATCTCCATAAAGTGATCGTCTACAATATTTGCCAAATGATATGTTGGCATACCATCACTCTTAAACAATACTTTGTCGTCTAAAAGCTCTTTTTTAAACGATACTGGGCCTCTTATAATATCTTGTGTTGAAATAACGCTATCTGATCCTTCTTCAGAATTATACATTTTAAAACGAATCACATAATCGTCCCCATTTTTAATTTTAGTCGCCACTTCTTCCTGAGATAATGAAATAGAGTTGTTTAGTTTTTCTCTATTATGCCAATTATAAATAAAAGTTTTCCCTTTTTCTTCATGATCTTTTCTGTGAAAATTCAATTCCTCAGAAGTATCAAAAGCATAATAAGCATTTCCAGAAGCAATAAGTTGTTCAGCGTATTGACTGTACATGCCTTTTCGTTCACTTTGACGATAAGGACCATATTTTCCTTCTTTCCCAACACCTTCATCAAATGGTATGTTTAGCCAATTTAGCGCCTCTACTATATAGTTTTCCGCCCCTTCCACATACCTGTTTTGGTCGGTATCCTCTATACGTAAAACAAAATCTCCTTCGTGTTTTTTAGCAAATAAATAATTAAACAAGGCGGTTCTTATTCCTCCAATATGTAAAGGTCCGGTAGGACTAGGCGCAAAACGAACTCTAACTTTTTTAGGCATGAAATATTTCTTAAAAATGATGCATCAAAGGTACAATACCTACTGAGCTTTTTAAAAGTATAATTTGGTTTAATTTTTGCAACAAAATATTAACAGACAGATTAAAATTAATATAGTATTTTCGATGTTATATTTCTATAGTGATTAAGCAATGAGTAGTTTTTCAATGATCCAGCAAAAGCTGGAACAATTTATTAAAAAATACTATACCAGCGAATTAATAAAAGGAACCATTCTTTTTTTTGCTATAGGACTCTTATACCTTATCATTACTTTACTTATTGAATATTTTTTATGGTTAAACACCCTGGGAAGAACCATTTTGTTTTGGGCATTTGTATTGGTAGAAACCGCTTTGTTTATTCGATTTATAGCAATACCTTTATTAAAATTATTTAATCTTCAACAAGGAATAAGCTATGAAGATGCCTCCAAATTAATTGGAAATCATTTTCCTGAAGTTAGCGATAAGCTTTTAAATGTTATTCAGTTAAATCAAAACCAACGAGAATCTGAACTTTTACTAGCAAGTATAGATCAGAAATCTTCCGATTTACAGCCGATTCCTTTTAAAACAGCTATTAACTTTAAAACGAACAGCAAATACCTTAAATATGCAGCAATCCCCATAATTATATTTTTACTGTTTACGGCATTAGGAGATAAAGATATTTTTTCAAGCAGCTATAAAAGAGTTGTAAATTATGATACCGCCTACGACCCTCCAGCGCCTTTTGTATTTCAGGTTTTAAATAATTCTCTTACTGCTATAGAAAACAAGAGCTATACACTAAAAATTAAGACAGTTGGAGAGTACGTACCAGAAAATGCTAGCATTTCTTTTAATGACGAAACCTATTACTTAAAACAAGCTGTTCCCGGAGTTTTTGAATACACTTTTTTACAACCTACAAAGCCAATTGATTTTAATTTTAAAGCAAATAAAGTAAGCTCTAAAGCGTATACGCTGAATATCGTAAAAACACCCTCTTTAGTTAATTTTAAAATGAAATTAGACTATCCGTTTTATACAGGAAAAAAGGATGAAATTATAGAAAGTTCAGGAAATGCAATTATACCTCAAGGAACAAAAGTTACTTGGGATATTTCCACTAAAAACACAGAAGAAGTTAATTTAAAAACAAAAGATTCTAGCTATATATTTACTGTAATTAAAGACGCAGAAACCGGTAGTATTGGACCAGATAGAGTTTATAGATACCAAAAAGGAATTTACAATAAGCTAGATTACACAATTACTACTTCCAATAAAAACCTAAAAGAATACGAGAACCTGTCCTTTACTTTAGGGGTAATTAGAGATGAATATCCAGAAATAAAAGTAGCATCCAAACAAGACAGTACCGATAGTCAAAAAATGTATTTTTTAGGGAATGTGTCGGATGATTATGGGCTTACACAATTACAGTTAGTATATTATCCTTCATTAGAAGAAGAGAACAAACAAAGCATACCCTTAAAATTAAACGCATCAAATTTTGATCAGTTTGTGTATGATTTCCCAGGTGATTTATCACTAAATGAAGGAGTGTCTTATGAATATTATTTTCAAGTTTTTGACAACGATGTTATCCATAACTTTAAATCTAGCAAGTCTGCAATTTATTCTTTTAGAAAGTTAACTCAGGACGAAATTGAAAACGAACAGCTTCAAAACCAAGAGAAAACCATTGTAGGGTTGGATAAGTCTTTGGAGAATATGAAGCAACAAGACAAAACCCTGGAAGAGATATCAAAAAATCAAAAAGAAAAAAACGAACTCAACTGGAACGATAAAAAGAAACTTAAAAAATTCCTTAAAAAGCAGGAGCAGCAAGAGGAAATGATGAAAAAATTCTCAAAAGAATTAAAAGAGAATCTAGAGAATTTTCAACCAGAAAATAAAGGAAAAGACCCTTTTAAGGAACAATTAAAAGAACGCTTTCAAGAAAATGAAGAGCAGTTAAAGAAAAACGAAAAATTGTTAGAAGCGCTTGAAAAACTTCAAGATAAAATTGAAAAAGAAGCGCTAACCGATCAATTAGAAAAGCTTTCTAAGCAGAATAAAAACCAAGAAAAAAACCTAGAACAGTTAGTAGAGCTAACAAAACGATATTACGTTACTAAAAAAGCTGAAAAACTCGCAGAAGAATTAAATAAACTCGCAGAAGAACAAGAAAAACTCGCTAATGCTCCTGAAGAAGAAAATACTAAAGAAGCTCAAGAAGAACTAAGCGAAAAGTTTGAAGAATATACAAAGGAAAAAGAAGCGCTTCAAAAAGACAATAAGGACTTAAAAGAACCTATGGATATTCCCGAGGATAAAAAGGGAGAAGAAGAAGTTAAAGAAGCACAAGAAAAGGCGAGTGACAATTTAGATAAAGGGGATAAGAAAGAAGCTTCTAAAAGCCAGAAAAAAGCGGCTCAAAAAATGAGGCAAATGGGTCAGCAGATGCAAATGCAAATGGAATCTGGTCAACTAGAAACATTAGGTGAAGATTTAGAAATGCTGCGCCAAATATTAGATAATTTAGTGGTTTTTTCTTTTGAGCAAGAAGATTTAATGGGTGAATTTAAGGTCACTGATTACGGAAGCCCTTTATTTGGAAAAAAATTAATCAAACAAAACGACTTAAAACAAAATTTTGAACACGTGGACGATAGTCTTTTTGCATTGTCATTAAGACAGCCAATGCTTGGAGGAAAAATAAACGAATCTTTAACAGGTGTTACTTATAATCTAGACAAGAGTTTAGAGCGCTTGGCTGAAAATGAAATTAGAAAAGGAATTTCAAGTCAACAATATACAGTTACTGGTGCCAACGAATTGGCTATTTTACTAAGCGATATTTTAGGAAGTATGCAAGACCAAATGAGCAGCATAGGGAAAGGAAAAGGCAAAGGAAAAGGCAAGGGAAAAGGAGAAGGTGAAGGACAAGGGTTTCAATTGCCAGATATTATAAAAAAACAAGAAGGCCTTAACGAAAAAATGAAAGAAGGTCTTGGTAAAAAAGGCGAAAAAGGAAAAGAGGGCGAAGGAAAAGAAGGTAAAGGGAAAGGCTATGGTCAGGGAGAAGGTCAAAGTAATGGATCTGGTGAAAACGGAAAGAATGGAAAGAACGGAAAGAATGGAAAACAAAAAGGAAAAGAAGGATATGGAAATGAAGAAGACTTAAACGGGAAATTGTTCGAAATTTTTAAAGAACAACAAATGCTTCGTCAACAATTACAAGATAAAATAAATCAACTTGGCAATAAAGGAAACGCTGGAGATTTAGTTCGCGAAATGGAAAATATCGAACAACAGTTATTAGAGAAAGGTTTTGATCAAAATACATTAGAGAAAATGCAAAACCTTCAGCATGAATTATTAAAATTAGACAAAGCTACTTTTGAACAAGGCCAAGAAATGAAACGGGAGTCTAAAACAAACCGCAAGAGCTTTGAAAATAATGTTCCCGCCAGTCCAGAAGATATTAAAAAGTATTTCAACTCCACTGAAATCTTAAATAGAGAGGCACTACCTTTGCATTTAGAATACAAACAAAAAGTGCAAGAATATTTTAAGAATAAAGATGATTGATTTTTTTTCAGAGACAGAGTTTAATTTACAAAATTCACAAGAAGTTGCTAGCTGGATATCTGCTATTATCTTAAATGAAAACTTTGAGGAGGGAGAACTTAGTTATATTTTTTGTGATGATGAATACCTTCATAAGTTAAATGTAGAATTTTTAAAGCATGATACGCTAACCGATATTATTAGCTTTGACAATAGTTTAGGAAATCAGATCAACGGGGATATATTTATTTCAGTAGAACGAGTTAAAGAGAATGCTAGTTCGTTTAATACCACTTTTGAAAATGAATTACATCGCGTAATTATTCACGGTGTTTTACATTATTGTGGCTATAATGATAAAACTAAAAAAGACGCTGATTTAATGAGAACCAAGGAAGACGCCGCTCTTTCTTTAAGAAATTTTTTATAGTTTGCTGAAAATCAATTTAATACGATTTTAAAAAATTGATTGTAAGTTATTTAACTATATTTGCACGCTCTTGAAAAACCAAGACCATCGTTAATTTTTAAAAATAATGTTCCACGTGAAACATCTATAACTAAATTTTAATTAATTAGTACAGGTGATATGTGTGACCAAACATATAAAAGAGCAAAGTCATATAAAACAAAATGAATGCTATGTTTCCAAACGAATATGATGTTATAGTTGTTGGTGCTGGACATGCTGGGTCTGAAGCAGCGTCTGCAGCAGCCAATTTAGGATCAAAAACATTGTTGATTACAATGAGCCTACAAAATATCGCGCAGATGTCTTGTAATCCAGCTATGGGTGGAATTGCGAAGGGTCAAATCGTTCGTGAAATTGACGCATTAGGAGGGTATAGTGGGATTGTTTCTGATGAAACAGCCATACAGTTTAAAATGCTAAACAAATCTAAAGGACCTGCAATGTGGAGTCCTCGAGTTCAAAGTGACCGTATGCGTTTCTCTGAAACTTGGAGAGATATGATGGAAAAAACTCCAAATCTTGATTTTTATCAAGAAATGGTTTCTGGTTTGATAACTGAAAACGGAAAAATTGTTGGTGTTAAAACATCACTGGGGATTGAAATAAGATCAAAATCGGTTGTATTAACTAATGGCACATTTTTAAACGGAATTATACATATTGGAGACAAACAGTTTGGCGGAGGAAGAGCAGGAGAAAGAGCGTCAACAGGCATTACTGAAGACCTATTAAATTTTGGATTTGAATCTGGAAGAATGAAAACAGGAACTCCTCCTAGGGTTGATGGGCGTTCTTTAGATTTTTCAAAAATGACAGAACAACCTGGCGACGAACAACCAGAAAAATTCTCCTATTTAAAGTCTACCAAAACATTAACCAATCAACGATTGTGTTATATGTCTTATACGAGCGAAACAGTTCACGAATTACTTAAAGAAGGCTTCGATAAATCACCTATGTTTAATGGTGCTATTAAAAGTAGCGGACCAAGGTATTGCCCTTCTATTGAAGAAAAAATAAATCGATTTGCTGATAAAGACAGACATCAACTATTTGTAGAACCTGAAGGCTGGAACACGATAGAATACTATATCAATGGTTTTTCAACATCGCTATCTGAAGACATTCAATTTAAAGCTTTACAACAAGTAGCCGGTTTTGAAAATGTAAAATTTTTTAGACCTGGATACGCTATTGAATATGATTATTTTCAACCAACACAATTAAGACATACACTAGAAACAAAATTAGTTCCTGGATTGTATTTTGCCGGTCAAATAAATGGAACTACTGGATATGAAGAAGCAGCGTCTCAAGGTTTAATGGCAGGAATAAATGCGCATTTAAAAGTGCATGAAAAAGACCCGTTTACGTTAAATAGAGATGAAGCCTATATCGGAGTATTAATAGACGATTTGATTACTAAAGGAACAAAAGAACCCTATAGAATGTTTACCTCTAGAGCAGAATATAGAACCTTATTAAGACAAGATAATGCTGATTTTAGATTAACATATAAATCTTACGATATTGGATTAGCATCAAAAGAACGTTTAGAAACGATGGAACAAAAAGAAAAAGAGTCTCATGCGTTTATTCATTTTTTTAAAAATAAGAGCATTAGTCATGAGATTTTAAATCCCATTTTAGAAGCAAAAGATTCTGCTCCAGTAAAACAAATGGATAAACTATATAAGCCATTTTCTCGTCCTAATATTACGATGGATGATATGCGAAAAATAAAAGAGGTGGATGATTATATTAATGAAAACAACTTAGATAGAGAAGTTTTGGAGCAAACCGAAATTCAGATAAAATATGCCGGTTATATAGATAAAGAAAGAGCAAATGCTGATAAATTAAATCGATTAGAAGGTATAAGAATTCCTGAAAATTTCGATTATTCAAAGTTAAAATCTCTTTCTTACGAAGCTTTAGAAAAACTAAGAGCAGTAAAACCTGTGACAGTTTCACAAGCTTCTAGAATCAGTGGGGTTTCTCCAAATGATATTTCTGTATTATTAGTTTACATGGGGCGATAATCATATTGTTTTTTTGAATTAAAATTTTATATGTTTGGGGACATTGCGCATCCTTAATTAAAACTTAGCGGTCGATGTTTCACGTGGAACAATTGATTTTATGCAAAAAATAATCCTATAATATGAAGCTACAAAAAGAAAATTTTCCGCTAAGGGTTAAAGATTATTTAGTGACGGATGAAGAGTTTACTTTAATTTTTAATCCTGAAAAGGAAATGCTTCTAACCGATCCTCAGCCAGAAGCAAATGAACTTTCTAAATATTATGAGAGTGATGATTATATTTCTCATACCGATAACAAGAAAGGAATCGTCTCTTTTTTATATCAAACCATTAAAAAAAGGGCCTTACATAATAAATTGAATTTAATCACTTCATTAAAAAAAGACGCTTATAATATTCTTGATATTGGCGCAGGAACAGGTGACTTTTTGAAATATATTCAATCTAAAAATAGAACTGTTTTTGGAATAGAACCCAATAAAAAAGCAAGAGAATTAGCTTCTACAAAAGGAATCATTTTAAAAGAAAGCATGGAGGATTTGAAAGGAAAAACTTTTGATATAATTACCATGTGGCATGTTTTAGAACATATCCCTAATTTAGAAGAAACCATTCAAAAGATAGAAGCCTTATTAAATCCCAACGGATTTTTAATTATTGCTGTTCCAAATTACAATTCGTTTGATGCTGCTTATTACAAAAACCATTGGGCAGCTTTTGACGCTCCACGTCATTTATGGCATTTTTCTAGAAACGCGATGAAGAAGATTTTTTCTGATAAGCTCCTATTACAAGAAACGAAACCAATGATTTTTGATTCGTTTTATGTAAGCCTTCTTTCTGAAAAAAATAAAACAGGAAAACAAAATTTAATAAAAGCGTTTTTTATCGGATTGCAATCTAATATTTCAGCTTTGAAATCTAAAGAGTATTCTTCTCTAATTTATTGTTATAAAAACGTAAATAAGACAAATTAAAACGTTTTAAGGAGCTTTTTGCTTAATAACAACTTAGTTTATGGGATTATAAAATAGCACTATTAGAAGCTTTTTATTTAAGACGTTTTTAATAAAGCGAATTTATTGGTAAACAAAAGTCAATAGAAAAACGTGATACTTTAATTCTGTCATTCAGAACGATTGAAGAGCAACAGAATTAAAAATATAAAAGATTCTTCGGTTTTAGTTCCTTCTGAATAAAAAATGAATTTTAAACCAATTCTTTTCTATGAATTAAGCGAGTCAATTGTATGGATAAGTCTGTAAAAATTATTTTAGCATTTCCATTTCGCTCAATATGATATGCTGCATCTTCTAAAGCATCCTTAATTTCAAAAATATTATTTTGATGGATATATGCCGAAAATTTATCAAATGAAAATTTTCCATCATGACTTTCAAAATAAATCAATGAATCTGCTTTGTAATTTTTAAGCATTGCTTGGCGGAAAATTTCTAAACAAAAACTTAAAAACTTCTTTTGTGTTTCGCGACCTTCTTTTGCTAATTCTTCGCTCCAATCAAATAAATCATTAATTGCACTTTTGTTGCCTTTCGCTTTAAATGCAGTTCTTACCCAAAAAACAAATAGGTTTTCAAAAAGCACCTCATCACCATCGTTTTTTATAATGTGTAATGTTTTATTAAAATCACCATTGGATTGATGACTTATTTTTCTAGCTTCACTTGTGTTAACTTGTTTATTATTAGTTAATTGTGTGTAAATATCTTCTTCAGATAAAAGTGGGATGTGTAAATTTTGACAACGCGACTGAATGGTTCCTAAAACATGTTCCACGTTTTCAGTTAAAAGCAATAGAACTGTTTTTTCTGGAGGTTCTTCCGCCAATTTTAATAACTGATTAGAACATTCAGTATTCATTTTATCGGCCATCCAAATTATCATCAACTTGTATCCACCTTCATAAGCTTTTAATGATAGTTTTTTTGAAATCGAAACGGCCTCATGCTTACTTATATTTCCTTGCTTTTTTTCAATTCCTATAAATTGATACCAATCGTATAAGGAGGCGTAAGGGTTTTTTAAAACAAATTTTCGCCATTCTGTAGAGAAATTATCTGAAACGGGGTTCTTTTTAATATTCTCATTGGTATTTACTGGATACACAAAATGCAGATCTGGATGGGCTAATTTTTCAATTTTATTTTTGCAAGAAATATATTCATCACTTCCTTTTGTAAACGAATGGCATAAAATTTCTTTAGCATAACTTAAGGCAAGCGGTAAAATACCAGAACCCGCCCTACCAATGAATAGTTGTGTATGTGGAATCCGTCCATTTTCAACAGTCTTTGTTAAATGTAATTTGATATGTTGTTGGCCTATTACTTCGGAAAAATCCATACACAATATTACGGTTTTTTAGTTAAAAAGAACCTTTCAAAAATGGTATATTTACAGTCCAAAATCTAATATACGAACCAAAATTTTAAATTTTCCACACCCAAGAAAATCGAAGATTCACGAACTCCGATCATAAAATAAAAATTGTGAGTAAATGACTAATAGCGAACAGCATATAATCGCTTTAATAAAATAACATAGACCTATGAAAACAGTTAACGACTTTAATTTTGAAAATAAAAAAGCATTAATTCGGGTTGATTTTAATGTTCCTTTAAATGAAGCTTTAGAGGTTACTGATAGTACTCGAATTTTGGCGGCAAAAAACACGATTATTAAAGTTTTGGAAGACGGAGGAAGCTGTGTGTTAATGTCTCACCTAGGAAGACCTAATGGCGTTGAAGAAAAATATTCTCTTAAGCATATTGTCAATAAAGTTAGTGAAATAATAGGTGTAGAAGTTCAATTTTCTGAAGATTGTATTGGAGAAAATGTACAGAAAGAGGTAGCTGAATTAGAAAATGGTGAGCTATTATTATTAGAAAACCTTCGATTTCATAAGGAGGAAAAAGCAGGTGATGAAGGATTTGCTAAAGAACTTTCAAAACTAGGAGACATCTATGTAAATGATGCTTTTGGAACTGCGCACAGAGCTCATGCTTCCACATCGGTTATTGCCAAGTATTTTCCAGAAAACAAATGTTTTGGAATGCTTTTAGCTTCAGAAATTGAGAACATTAGCAAGGTACTAACCCATAGCGAAAAACCGGTTACTGCAATTATAGGAGGCGCGAAAGTTTCTTCAAAAATTACGATTATAGAAAGCATATTAGATAAAATAGACCACTTAATTATTGGTGGAGGCATGGCTTTTACTTTTATTAAAGCACAAGGGGGAAGTATTGGTTCTTCTTTAGTTGAAGACGACAAACAAGAAATGGCATTGTCCATTTTAAAAATTGCTGAAGAGAAAAATGTAAAAGTTCATTTACCGGTTGATGCTATCATAGCTGATCAGTTTTCGAATGATGCCAATATAAAAACGGAAGCGATCAATACCATTCCTGAGGGATGGATGGGATTGGATGTTGGACCTAAAACCAATGACCTATTTAGTGAGGTTATTTTAAACTCCAAAACGGTATTATGGAATGGACCCGTTGGTGTTTTTGAATTGAAAAAGTTTGCGACAGGAACCATATCGTTAGGAAATGCGATTGCAGAAGCAACCGAAAATGGAACTTTTTCATTGGTAGGAGGTGGAGACTCTGTAGCGGCCGTAAAACAGTTTAACTTGACCGATAAAGTAAGTTACGTTTCAACAGGTGGCGGTGCTATGTTAGAAATGTTAGAAGGTAAAACACTTCCTGGAATTCAGGCTATTTTAAACTCATCTAAAAAATAGAGTTCATAGAATTAAAAAACAGAATATTAAAAATTTTGTCTTTTATTAGCATTTTCATAGATTTATAAAAATTTTACAAAACAGGTTGTTTCTTATTGTATGATATACAGATGTTTATATCCCTTTCTTATCTACTTTTTACTTTTTACTAGTTTAGGAACTCTTTATGCCCAAGAAAAATCTAAATCAGAAGATAACTTAAAAGTTGTGAGTAACAACCTACCAACTAAAAGCATCCAGATTATCGATACAATTACGATACTAACTAATACTGGTGACTTTAGCATCCCTGTTGTTAATTTCCATAGTAAAGATTCTTTAATATTTGATCTTAAAGATAGATCTACCGCAAGAACTGCCGATAGTTTGTGGATGAAAGAATTATACGATTCAAGCAGGTTCGAAGAAGTTTATGGTAGTATTGCAAACGAAGTTGTAGAGCCTTCAGAATACAAGGAGCTTCCTACCGAACTTCTTAAACAACGTTTAGAAGAACTCAATGCTCGAACTCCTTTTAATGTTGAATACAACCCTTCTTTAGAGAACATAATTAAGCATTATTTAAAAAACAGAAGAAGCGCTATGGCTAAATTAATGGCTTTAAGTGATTACTACTTTCCTATGTTTGAACAGGAATTGGACAAGCATAATTTACCTTTAGAAATTAAATATTTAGCAGTCGTTGAATCTGCTTTAGATCCTGTTGCAAAATCTAGAGCAGGTGCAAAAGGATTATGGCAATTTATGTTTACGACTGGAAAAATGTTTGGATTGGAAGTGAGCTCTTATGTGGATGAAAGAGCCGATCCTGAAATGTCAACTGAAGCAGCTGCAAAATATTTAAAGAGCCTTCACAAAAGTTTTAATGATTGGGATTTAGCTTTAGCAGCATATAACTCTGGACCCGGAAATGTTTCAAAAGCAATTCGCCGTTCTGGAGGTGAAACTAATTACTGGAAAATCCGAAATAGACTGCCAAGAGAAACGGCTGGATATGTACCCGCTTTTTTAGCAACGATGTATATTTTTGAATTTGCCGAAGAACATGGATTTAAAAGCAATGGCCCTAAATTTCACCAAATAGCTACCGACACCATTCAGGTTAAAAGATTAATCACCTTTGAGCAAGTTGCAAAAGTGGTAAATTTACCTGTTGAAGAAGTTCAGTTTTTAAACCCTTCTTATAAGTTGGGAATTATCCCTTATATAAAAGATAAAAATTATACTCTTAGATTGCCAGTTGAATCTATAGGTAAATTTGTAGCTAACGAAGAAGCGATTTATGTCTTGGCTCAAGAAGAAAACAGTAAAGCAGCCGCTAACATTCCAACATATGTAGAACAGCCAGATCGAATTCGATATCGAGTTAAGAGTGGTGATTATTTAGGTAAAATAGCCGAAAGATACGGCGTTGGTGTGAGTCAGATAAAAAAATGGAATGGGCTAAAAAGCAACAATTTAAAAGTAGGTCAACGCCTAACCATTTACCCGACAAAACCTATTGCTAGTTCCACTAAAACAAGATTTGCTAAAACGACCACTAAAGATAATGTAAAACTATATACCGTAAAAAATGGAGACTCCCTATGGAGTATTTCTCAAAAATATCCAGGAGTTACTGTTCAAAATATTAAAATTTGGAACGATATTAGCAGTAACAAACTGAAACCCGGTATGAAATTAAAAATTTCTAAAGGCTAATATCCTGAAAACCAATTTAAATGAAACCAATTTATATCACTTTATTCGCTTTAATTGCACTTGTATCTTGTAATAACAACGAAACAAAAGAGGCTTACAAACAAAAATCTGTAGGAAACATTAATTCTCTTCAAATTTTAATTACAGACGAATTGTGGGACGATAGTGTTGGAGAAGAAATTAGAAATTATTTTGCAGCCTCTACAGAAGGATTACCACAAGTAGAACCTTTGTTTTCTATCAATCAAATGGATCCATCTACGTTTTCTGGATTTATAAAAAGCAATCGACTTTTTTTACACGTTACTATTGGGAAAGAAGACAAATTCACTTTAGTAACGAACAAATATGCAAAACCACAAACAGGCGCTATCATTACCGCAAAAACAAAACAGGGCTTAATTAAATTAATAGCTGAAAATCAAGAAGAAATTATTGAGGCGTTTTTTAAATCTGAAATTAAGGAACGTCAACGAAGAACCTCCATTTCTCCTCTGGTAATAGATTCACTTAAGGAACGATTTGGATTGAACATCAAAATGCCTTCTGCTTATAGAATTGCTCATAAAGGAGCGGACTTTTATTGGATAAGAAAAGATCTTAAAAAAACAGGATCTACCAACATATTAATTTATGAAGTACCTTTAAATTCAATCTCTAGCGATAGTACTGCTTTGAGAGAAATATTAACGATAAGAGATTCTATAGGTGGTTATCATTTACCTGTTGAAGACAATGGAAGATTTGGAACAGATTATTCGTATTCTCCTAATTTTTACATTACAGAATTAGACGGAAATTTTGCCTATAAAACAAAAGGTGTTTGGGATGTAAAAGGAGAATTTATGGCAGGACCATTTTTAAACTATGCAGTGAAAGATGAAAAAAACAATAGATATTTAATAATTGAAGGCTTTACTTTTGCTCCAGCAGAACGAAAACGGAATCTTCAGTTTGAGTTAGAATCTATAATTAAATCAGCAAAAATAAACGATTAAACGAATTATTTTATTTCGTCTAAATGATTATCATCCTTGGACTCATCTTTTGATTCGTCCTTAGAAGCTTCTTTAAATTCTTTAAGACCACTGCCTAAACCGCGCATTAATTCTGGAATTTTTCTTCCTCCAAACAACAATAATACCACCACTACAATTAACACTATTTGTGGCCATCCAATCATTAAAGGTAACATCGCTAAATTCATTATCTTAGATTTAAGATACAAATGTAATAAGAATTCATTAGAATTATCGTTTTATGCTTGTATTTAGCTATAAAATGCAATTACAGCTTAAACTTATATTATTAAAACAATTAAACAGATCTAATTTTTATATTTGCTGTTAGGATAGATACTTATGGAAAAAGAAAAGAGATCTAAAAAGATAAAACGTAAACTGCTAAACAAGTACCGTTTAGTGGTTCTTAATGAAGACACTTTTGAAGAACGCTTTACCTTTAAACTCAACCGTCTAAATGTATTTGTTTTTAGTATAATTTCTGCATTGATATTAATTACTACGACCACCATTATCATTGCCTTTACTTCTTTAAGAGAATATATACCAGGCTATTCTTCGGTGTCATTAAAGATAAAAGCAACAAAACTTGCCTATAAAGCAGACTCCTTACAGCAAGTAATAGAGATTAACGAACAGTACTATTCCTCTATAAAAAAAGTACTTACAGGTGATGTTGCAACCGTATATTTTAATAAAGATTCTATTATTGAAGCTGCAGAAATGGATATATCAGCGTTGGACTTAATACCGTCAAAAGAAGATTCATTATTAAGAGAGAAGGTTTTATTAGAAGATAAGTACAATCCTTTAATAAGTAATTCTGAAATTAATTTTGTGTTATTTCCTCCAGTTAAAGGAACTATTTCTGAAGTATTTAATATTAAAGACAAACATTATGCTGTCGATGTTGTTACCTCAAAAGATGAACCGGTAAAAGCAACTGCAGACGGCACAGTAATTTTTTCTGAATGGACCGCTCAAACGGGATATGTAATTATTATAGAACACACCAATAATTTAATTTCAGTTTATAAACACAATTCGGTGCTCACAAAAGAGCAAGGTGAATTGGTTAAAGCGGGAGAAGTTATTGCAGCAGCAGGTAATACAGGAGAATTATCTACAGGACCTCATTTACATTTTGAATTGTGGAGTGATGGCTATCCTATAGATCCAACTAATTTTATAGATTTCGAGTAAACTATGTTTTTAAAATCTTTAGGAGCAAAAATATTAGCTAAAAAAGCAGCTAAAAAAATACAAAAATGGGCTTCTAATCCAATAGAAACCCAGCACAAAACATTTCAGAATTTAATAACTAAAGCAAAAGAAACTTCCTTTGGGAAAGACCATAATTTCCATACCATAAAAACACATCAAGATTTTGTAAAACATGTTCCAGTAAGAGATTATGAAGACTTAAAAGATTATTTTGAGAGAACCGTAAATGGTGAAGAGAATGTTTTATGGAAAGGAAAGCCTACTTATATTGCGAAAACATCGGGAACAACTTCTGGAGCAAAATACATTCCAATTACAAAACAATCGATGCCTTCTCATATTGAAGCAGCAAAAAATGCCTTGCTGTGTTATATTGAAGAAACAGGGAATGTAGATTTTGTAAATGGTAAAATGATTTTTTTACAAGGAAGTCCAGAATTAGAATTAAAAAACGGAATTAATATTGGGCGATTATCAGGTATTGTTGCTCATTTTGTGCCTAAATATTTACAAAAAAACAGGCTACCAAGCTGGAAAAACAACTGTATAGACGATTGGGAAGCGAAAGTAGATGCGATTGTTGAAGAAACCAAAAATCAGAATATGACACTCATTGCCGGCATCCCTTCTTGGGTTCAAATGTATTATGAAAAGCTTCAAAAAGCATCCAATCAAAAAGTAGGTGATCTTTTTAAAAATCTTCAGCTTTTTGTTTATGGAGGAGTTAACTACGAGCCCTATCGCGCAAAATTTGAAGAAATGATAGGCAGAAGAATAGACAGTATAGAATTGTATCCAGCTTCTGAAGGATTCTTTGCTTTTCAGGATTCTCAAAAAGAAAAAGGAATGCTATTGCAGTTAAATTCTGGGATTTTTTATGAATTTATAGAAGCTTCCAAATTTTATGATGAAAATCCAAAACGATTGATCATAGGCGAGGTTGAAATAGGAGTCAATTATGTAATGATTATTTCTACCAATGCAGGTCTTTGGGGATATAACATTGGAGATACGGTTCAGTTTACCTCCACAAAACCATACAGAGTGATAGTTTCAGGAAGAATTAAACATTTTATTTCCACTTTTGGAGAACATGTAATTGGTAAAGAAGTAGAACAAGCCATCAATGAAGCCATGAAAGAGTTTCAGTTTTCAATTTCAGAATTTACGGTGGCACCGCAAACCAATCCAACAAAAGATGAATTGCCTTATCACGAATGGTTAATCGAGTTTCAAACGGCTCCAAAAAACCTCATCGAAATTGCTGCTTTTATGGACAAAAGCATGCAAGATCAAAATACGTATTATAGAGATTTGATCGAAGGAAAGGTGCTTCAGCCCTTAAAAATTTCCAATTTAAAAGAAGGAAGTTTTAACGCATATATGAAATCTCAAGGAAAATTAGGAGGGCAAAACAAAGTACCTAGACTTTCTGATAACCGTAATATTGCAGACAAACTTATAGGTTTATAAAATTGAAATTGTTTGCTCTTTATTGTTTTTAAATAGATTATAGTATTTTTGCATAAATATTATTTATGATAATAACACACAAAAGGACGCGAGCTCAAGAAAGTTCTGGAGCCATTGAAAGATTATATATTACCATGCGACACCTTTTTAACCGTGGGTTTTACAAGCCTATGGGAGTTTCTGGAGAGACGCTAAGAGAGTCATTACTCACCCTTAGACCTGAAATATATGGCTCTATAGCTGATGATAAAGTGGAATTAGAGGGACTGTTATATGTTATAGATCGATTACCAATCGGTATTGAAGAATGTAGTTTTATCAACCTAACAAGTGATGAAGGTTATAAAAACTCACATTTTGAACCTATAATCCCCTCCAAAAGAAGAAGAAATTGTTATCGGATTGATGAGGAGCAAATGAACATTGAAGTAACTCGTGGACGTTCTGAAATATACGATGTACTTACACACCTCACCTTTTTGTTTGTTGAATCTCATAAAATCATGTCTCGTGTAATTATCAACGATGGGAATGATGTGAATAGAGATTGGAAAAAATTAGAGAATGCTGCTCTTAAAAAAGGGAAACTAAGTCAAAAAGAGAAAGAAATAGCCTTAACACATACCGCTAATTTCTTAGGAAGAACCTTTGAAGAAGTTAGTGATGCGTATCCGAATTTTGCTACCAAAACGGACCCTAACCGTTTTCTAAAGATCATTTATTATTTAGGAAACCTAGCCATACGAGAAGTCACTACTCACAACAAACGAATTGTAACTTTTAGTCCTGTTTTACGAGAACGTCTAGGGCATCATATTCATGGTGAAATTTGGGCATCTACCATTAAGAAAAAACTAGATGAAACCAATTTATTAGCAAGACCCATACACATTATAAGTGCCAATATGCATAGTGTAATGAACACGCTTTATAGTCCTTTAGCATTGACAACGGAATTTAAAAAGCACAGCGCAATGGAGATTTATGAAATGTTGAGTGATTCTGAGAATTCATTACTTCGTAAAAAAGTAATGAAATATGCTTCAGAGAATGGATTGATTTATATAAAAGATACCAGCGGAACCAATATCAATGTACAAATAATAGATACCGCTAAGCTTCCTACTAAACTTTCAGTTGAGGCTAATGAAGACAAACCCGTTATTATTGTAATGGATTACGCTTTTGGAGAACAGGCTTTTGAAACGATGGATGAGTTGTTAAAACCTTATAAGATTTCAAAAAAGGAAACACAATTTTTAGATGTTCGTTCAGTTTCTATAATGGGAAAAGCAGGTATTTTAGAAGGTGGGAAAGGAGATATTATGATTCCTTCGTCACATGTATTTGAAGGTACTGCGGATAATTATCCTTTTAAAAATATGCTTAAAAAATCTCATTTTGAAGGAGAGGGTGTTAATGTCTGTAAAGGAGCAATGATTACTGTTTTAGGAACTTCGCTTCAGAACAAAGACATTTTAAAATTCTTTAATAATTCAACTTGGAACGTAGTTGGACTTGAAATGGAAGGAGCGCATTATCAAAAAGCAATTCAGTCAGCATCAAAAATCAGACACAGTATTAGTTCCAAAGTAAAAGTTCGGTATGCATATTATGCTTCCGATAATCCATTAAAAACAGGAGGTACATTAGCATCAGGAGGATTGGGAACTTCAGGAGTTAAACCAACATACTTGATAACGGAGAAAATGTTAAATCAAATTTTAGAATAAAATCTATTTTGAAGAACAAAACATTAATAACAGGAGGAGCCGGTTTTATAGGGTCTAACTATGTAGAATTGGTTATTGAGAATGCTGAAGATCAAATTTTTGTATTGGATAATTTGACCTATGCAGGGAATCTAAAAAATCTAGAAATAGTATCTCACTTGCCTAATTACAATTTTATTAAAGGAGATATTTGTGATGAAACATTGATTGACAGTCTTTTTAAAGAGCATCAATTTAATAAAGTAGTTCATTTTGCAGCAGAATCTCATGTGGATAATTCCATTACAGGACCTGGAGCTTTTATACAAACCAATATTGTAGGGACTTTTAATTTAATCCATAGCGCCTATAGATTATGGATGAATGGCCCCAATCAATTAAAAGAAGAATACAAGGACGCTCGATTTTTACATGTATCTACTGATGAGGTGTATGGTACTTTGGGCGAAAAAGGTTTGTTTTTAGAGTCAACTCCATACGCCCCAAATAGCCCTTATAGCGCTTCTAAGGCATCTTCAGACTTTATTGTTAGAAGTTATTTTCACACCTATGGCATGCCTGTAGTGACCACCAATTGCTCCAACAATTATGGGGCTCACCAACATAAAGAAAAATTAATTCCAACGATTATCAGAAAAGCAATTTCGGGTCAAGAAATTCCTATTTATGGTAATGGTAAAAACATTAGAGATTGGATTTATGTGACCGATCACTGCAGAGGAATTAAGCTGGTGTTAGAGGAAGGTAAATTAGGGGAAACTTATAATATTGGTGGACGTAACGAACGAGAAAACTTATATATTGCTTATACCATTTGTGATTTATTAGATAAATTAGTCCCTAACAAAACACCTTATAGAGACCAGATGGCATTTGTACAAGATCGTGCAGGACATGATTTTAGATATGCTATTGATGCTGATAAAATTGAAAGTGAATTGGGTTGGAAAGCCGATGAAAACTTTGAAAGCGGCATTTTAAAAACTATTGAATGGTATTTAGAGAATAAAGACCAATTATAAAATAATATAGAGAGATGAAAGGAATTATATTAGCAGGAGGCTCTGGGACAAGATTACACCCAATCACCTTAGCGGTAAGTAAACAGTTGATGCCAGTTTACGACAAACCTATGATTTACTACCCATTATCAACCTTAATGTATGCAGGAATTAAAGAAATTTTAATTATTTCTACTCCTCAAGATTTACCTTTATTTAAAAAACTATTAGGAGATGGTAAAAAGGTTGGTTGTGAGTTTACCTATGCGGCACAAGACCAACCTAATGGGTTAGCAGAAGCCTTTATAATTGGCAAGGATTTTATTGGAGCTGATAAAGTTGCTTTAATATTAGGAGATAATATTTTTTATGGATCTGGTTTAAAGGAATTACTGCAAGCGAATAACAATCCAGACGGAGGTATTATTTATGCATACCATGTACAAGATCCAGAAAGGTATGGTGTTGTTGAATTTGACGACCATGGAAAAGCATTAACAATAGAAGAAAAGCCGCTACAGCCAAAATCTAATTATGCGGTACCTGGAATTTATTTTTACGACAATCATGTGGTAGAAATCGCTTCAAAAATGAGACCAAGTGATCGGGGGGAATTAGAAATTACAGATATAAATAACGAATACCTAAAATTAGGAAAACTAAACGTTAGTATTCTTGACAAAGGAACCGCTTGGTTAGATACAGGAACTTTTGCTTCCTTAATGCAGGCATCACAGTTTGTGGAGGTAATTGAAGAACGACAAGGCTTAAAAATTGGCAGCATCGAACAAGCTGCTTATGAGATGGGATACATAACAAAAGATGAATTAAATGATTTAATCGAGCCTTTATTAAAAAGTGGTTACGGTAAGCATTTACAATAAAAGAATATTAAGTGAAAATTGAACATACACCACTAAAAGATTGCTTTGTATTAACTCCGACTATTTTTACAGATGAGCGAGGTACTTTTTACGAAACGTATAATGAGGTGTTATTTGAAAAAGTAACAGGGCAAAAAGTAAACTTTGTACAGGACAACCAATCTACTTCTGCTTATGGGGTTTTAAGAGGCTTGCACTATCAGGCTGGAGAAATGGCTCAAGCGAAATTAGTTAGGGCTTTACAGGGTAGCATATTAGATATAGTTGTTGATGTTAGGAAAGACTCCGAGACTTTTGGGGAACATTTTTCAATCGTTTTAGACGATGTTATCCAACAACAGTTATTTGTTCCTCGAGGATTTGCACATGGATTTATAACATTGTCTCCTACCTCTATATTTGCTTATAAATGCGATAATTTTTATGATAAAGCTTCAGAACGAGGAATTATTTATAACGACGCAACCTTATCTTTAGATTGGCATCTTTCAAAAGATAAATTTATCCTTTCAGAAAAGGATCAAATCCTCCCTTCTTTTAGACAAGCAACATCAGAATGAATATACTAGTAACAGGAGCTAAGGGACAATTAGGGAAGTGTATTAAAGACGCCGCTGCAAATTATCCTGAATATGATTTTTTGTTTGCTACTCGAGAACTATTAAATATAGAAAGTGAGAAATCCATTTCGAATGTATTTAAAAACAAGCGTTTTGATTATTGTATCAATGCTGCAGCCTATACGAATGTAGAAAAAGCTGAAAGTGACCAAGAAACTGCTTTTTTAACCAATACAGAAGGAGTAAAACAATTGGCTAAGCATTGCGATAAAAATAACACCACACTTATCCAAATTTCAACAGATTATGTTTTTGATGGCAAAAAAGGAAGCCCATATAACGAAGAAGACACCACCAGCCCTTTAAATGTTTACGGTGCTTCTAAATTAAAGGGCGAACAATATGTACAAGAAATTTGCCAAGCCTATTATATTTTAAGAACATCCTGGTTGTATTCTCAATACGGGCATAATTTTTACAATACTGTTCTGCGATTTGCAAAAGAAGGAAAACAATTAACCTTAACTACGGAACAAACAGGAACACCTACCAATGCGAATGATTTAGCCGAAGCAATACTTACAATTATAAAGATTAATAGCAAGAACTATGGTATCTATAATTTTAGCAATCAAGGTGAAGCAACTTGGTATGATTTTGCAAAAGAGATATTAATACAAACCAATCAATTAACGAAATCAAATCTTGCAAAAACAGACTATTACCTTACATTTGCAGTAAGGCCGGAGTATGCTGTTTTGGATACATCCAAATATAAAAGTATATTTAATAAAACGGCGATAGAC
>OJFC01000018.1_pt1 | contig 28755 bp, 23 predicted proteins | sample 1594021 | NCBI WGS metagenome assembly OJFC01 (sample SAMN05416739, study PRJEB24817) | seawater metagenome | isolation source: Sea water | place: Canada:Atlantic | collected 2013-07 | reverse complement strand
CGTAAGGAGTCGTCGGCAGCGTCAGATGTGTATAAGAGACAGTACTCCTGTATATTCTGTAGATCCATTGTTGGGAAGGTATCCGTTTAATGAATAATATATTGTTGAATTTGGTTCGGTACTAGAAATTTCAACACTTTGTGGTCCTGAATAAAAACCAGCTCCCAAATTCATTTCTGGAGTTTGAGCATAGGCCAAATAACTAGCTCCTATATTACTAGAACCCTTGGTTGGGTTTGTAAATATTTTCCAATCTGAAGAACCATTTGAACTTCTACCCATAGCATGTTCCAATTGTGTTTTTTGTATCTCTAAGTTATCAATTATGGTTCCATTGGTGTCTGCAAAAACAACATGTTCTGGAGTGTTTTTGGTTTGTTTGAGTTTAAAATTGGTATGGTAATTTTCTCCAGAAGCTTCATCTCTTCCAGAACACCAAAAAACTAAATAACCATTAGCAGAAATTATAGTACCCGCAGGTATTTCCCATTTGGTTGGATTTGAAGTTTTATCGCTCAAATAATGCCCTCCAATATTCACAGAAGATCCACTTGTATTGTATAATTCAATCCAATCTTCTTCACTGTTATAATTATCTAGATAGCCTGCTAGGTTAGAAACAGAATACTCATTTACAACAACTTGACTATAAATGGGCATTATAAACATAACTAGCCCAAATAAAAGTATTAACTTTTTCATATTTTTAATTTAAATTTTGACTATTTTACTATTAGTTTTTTTGAATCCTGAAAAGATCCATCCTCTGAATAAATATTTAACATATAAACTCCTGTATCTAAATTCTCTTTTTGTAGCATGAATTCATTTGAATTTATTCTTAGCGTTTTAACTAATTTTCCTGAAATATCATATATTCTTAATTGATGAGAACCATTACTGTTTGAAACTCTTATAGTAGTTGAAGTAGTTAATGGATTTGGAGAAATCGAAAAAGAAACCTGATTAAAACTAGTAGTTCCTAAAATATAAGTACTGTTTTGTTGACAAGGAGTTCCGTTAGGAGCACTAGCGGCAAGTGAGGCTGCCCAACTTGATGCCAATGCATTATCTAAATTAGGACTTCTTAGTTCTAAAGTAGGTCCATTTCCATCGGGTTCTGTTGGCCAAGGATCTAAATCATCATATGCTACAAAATCTACTAGCTCATTAGAAGAATTAAACAAACGGATTAGTTCTCCACCTCCACTAAATCCAAATACAAAATCACCTATAACAGGGGAAGCTCCAGGAAATAACGCTTGGAAATCTGCTAAAAACTGAGTGAGCACTAAATAAGAACCAGGCGCCATAGTCGTTCCGTTTGGGATTATAAACTCATGTAAATCATCATCATCTTTAAAAACCCAATTAGAAATATCAACCGTTACCACAGAATTATTATATAATTCAACCCAATCTTTAGTAGGAAAGTCTATCGCATCTTTATAATTGATTTCGTTAATTACAATTTGTGAGTTTGCGTTAATAGAAAGTACAATTAAGCTAATTAGGAGTAAAGTTTTTTTCATTGTTCTGATTTTTAACATAAAGCCATTTAAAATATAAATTAGATGATGTTTTTAAAAAATACTTGTGGTTAAATAAATATACTAGGTTGTGTTTTTAAAAGAAATCAAATATAACAAAAATGCACTTTGCAATTAAAGATTCATATGTATTTATCAAAATAAAACAACTAACGTTAATAATACCCTACTTTATGAACCTAAAGCTTGGTGTATTTTTATTTTCAAAAATAGTTGTTAAGGTATTACATTTATAACCGACAGAAGAAGTGAAAGAAATAATATAGGGGATAAAGTGAAGGTTTAGAATTATTTTCTTTAATACATATTAAGTAACTTTGAATCATTTAAAATAAAAAACTATGACACTTGAAAAAAAACCAAATCTAATTAAATGGAGCTTGAAATATTCAATCAGCGCAGCGATTGCTGGAATTTTATGTTGTGTTGCCCCTGCTGTTTTATTCATGTTTGGCTTAATGGGTGGTGTTTATGCTATATCATTTGCTGATTTTTTTTATAAAGAAGATGGAAGCTCTGGAATGGGAGCTTGGATTTTAAAAGGAATAGCACTATGTATAGGCGTTTATGGTATTTTTTCTTTTAGAAAAAAACAAAATCAATGCGCAATTGATTCGAAAAGCAAACGAAAAAATTTAATTTTATTAATTATTATAGTTTTATTTTTAGGTGTTGGACTATTTTTATCTCTTGAAAAATGGTCCTCCTGGTATTTTGATAAGCATATCGTTCCAGCGCAACAAAAAGAACTCAAAATTTCTATATAAAAACAGTTGAATAAAACCATCAAGGTCATCATTCCAGCTTACAATGAGGAAAACGCTATAGTTAAAGTCATTCAAGATATTCCGTCGATTGTTGATGAAATTATTGTAGTCGACAATAATTCTTCAGATCAAACTGCTAAAAATGCACGAGAAGCAGGAGTTAAAGTCCTAAGCGAACTAAAAAGAGGGTATGGAAATGCTTGCCTAAAAGGAATGGACTACGTTTCTAAACAAGCTGCAAAGCCAAACATCATTGTTTTTTTAGATGGAGATTTTAGTGATCATCCAGAAGAACTAAGCAAATTAATAGCTCCTATTATAGACAATAATATTGATTTTGTAATTGGCGCTAGAGTTTCAGAATTTAGAGAGCAGGGATCTATGACAAGCCCACAAATTTTCGGAAATTGGTTAGCAACAAGTTTAATGTCTCTTTTCTTTAATTCAAAATTTACAGATTTAGGACCTTTTAGAGCCATTAAATACCATAAATTATTGGCCTTAAAAATGGAAGATAAAACTTATGGATGGACCGTTGAGATGCAATTAAAAGTTTTAAAAAACAACTATTCATATATAGAAATTCCTCTAAAATATAGAAATAGAATAGGAGTTTCAAAAGTTTCAGGAACCATAAAAGGCGCTATATTTGCGGGTGTTAAAATTTTATATTGGATAGTTAAGTATTCTTTTAAAAAATGATTTTAGAAACCATTATTATTGTTCTTTATTTTATTTCCTTGCTGCTAATTTTCTTGTACGCTTTGGCTCAACTTAATTTGTTATTTAATTTTTTAAAAGCAAAAAAGCAAAATTTAAAAAACGAAAAATTCGACTTTTATAAACAAGATGAAATCCCTTTTGTAACCATACAACTTCCTGTTTATAACGAATTATATGTAATGGAAAGGTTACTAACTAACATTTCCGAATTAGAATACCCAAAAAATAAATTAGAAATACAGGTATTAGATGATTCTACTGATGAATCTTTTGAAATTACTGCAATTCAAATAAAAACACTTCAAAAAACGGGATTAGACATTCAACATATCACAAGATCAGACAGGGAAAATTATAAAGCAGGTGCTTTAAAGGAGGGTCTAAAAATTGCCAAGGGAGAATTCATTGCAATTTTTGATGCTGATTTTCTTCCTCAAAAAAATTGGCTACAACAAACCGTTCCTTTTTTTAAAAATCCAGAAATTGGAGTTGTTCAAACTCGCTGGGGTCATTTAAACAGAAATTTTTCCATATTAACCAGAGTTCAAGCTTTTGCTTTAGATGCACATTTCACCCTAGAACAAGTTGGTAGAAATAGTAAAGGGCATTTCATTAATTTTAATGGGACAGCAGGTGTCTGGAGAAAAGAATGCATCCTGGATGCAGGAAATTGGGAAGGAGATACCTTGACAGAAGATTTAGATTTAAGTTATAGAGCACAACTAAAAAACTGGAAATTTAAATATTTAGTCGATGTTGAAACTCCGGCGGAACTTCCATTAGTAATTAGTGCAGCAAGGTCACAACAATTTAGATGGAACAAAGGAGGAGCGGAAAATTTTCAAAAATTAATTTGGAAGGTTTTAAAAGACAAGAAACTATCTTATAAAACTAAAATACATAGTTTACTTCATTTGCTTAATAGTACTATGTTTTTAAATATTTTAATTGTTGGAATATTAAGCATTCCTATACTTTATATTAAAAATGAATATGAACATTTAAAATATTATTTTTTTGCGATGAGCTTTTTTGTAATAAGCACACTTATTTTCTTTATCTGCTATTGGTATTCTTTTAAAAGTATTTACGGAGGGGGCTTTAAACAATTTATAAAATATATTGGATTATTTTTTATATTTTTCACGGTTGCAATGGGATTCTCGTTTCATAATTCTATAGCTGTTTTGGAAGGGCACTTTGGTAAAAAAAGTGAGTTTATTAGAACTCCAAAATTCAATGCTCAAACTTTGAAAGGTGCTTGGAAAAAAAACAAATACATTTCAAAAAATATTTCACCTAATGTAATTATTGAAGGTTTGCTGGCAATTTATTTTGCCTTTGGGGTGTATAGTGCTTTTATCGTTGGAGATCAAGGTGGTGACTTTGGGTTGTTACCTTTTCATTTAATGCTTTGTATTGGCTTTAGTTTTGTGTTTTTCAAGAGCCTAACCACTAAAATTTAAATCTTAATCCACAAGTTGAATTCATATAATTTACTCATTTTATTATTATTATTTTATTCTTTTTCGATAGGTCAAAGTTTTAAATTAAATGATGAACCTGAAAGAATAGTTAAAAATCAAATTGAATTACGTCATGATAATGATTTTCTTCAATTTACTGATCGGTATTATACAGCTGGAAATTTTATTGCCTATAGAAGATTACTAAAAAACAAAAAGCATAAAAGGCAAAATAGTTTCTTTCTTGGACAAGAAATCTATACACCTTCAGATTTAGAAGAAACTGATATATCGAAATTTGATAGACCATATGCAAGTTATTTAGGTTTTAATTTCCAACATACAGTGACTGGAGATGATTGGATTTTTGATTTTTTATATTCTTTTGGTATTACTGGAGAAATTTCAGGTGGTGAATGGATTCAAAATTTATTTCATAGTAAAGCTGCTACGGACTCAAGAACAGCTTCTTGGATAGGTCAAATCAATAATAATTTCACTAATAATTGTTATTTCAATTACATAAAAGAATGGAAATTGATCCCGAATCCTTTTAGCGTATATTTTGCAATTAGTCCAAGTGCTGCAATTGGAACAAAAGATGTGTACCTTCAAAATGATTTCGTCTTTTATTTTGGAAAAAGAAATTCTATAACACAAACTGTAGCTTATAATCAATTAGGCGTTTTAAATAATGAATTGTTTTTTGGCATTAGAGCAGGTTATAGATATGTAGCTCATGATACCATGTTACAAGGAAATCTAATCGGAGATTCTTCTGATTTTTTAGTGGAACCCAATAATCATTTATTATTAATTAATACTGAATTGTATTTTAGAAGAGGTCGTACTGATATTAAAATATTTTATAATATTAAAAGTTCCGAAACAAAAAATACCGATTACCACTTAACAATGACATTATCAATAGCGAGAAATTTTTAAAATTTATTATCATACATCAAATAAAACTTTAATTTTACTATTTTTAAAATCTAAATGCAACAAGAGTTAGATACTATAATTTTAAATTTTGATTCAGGAAATTTATTCTTTCTAAATCTAACCCTTGCGGTGATTATGTTTGGAGTTGCTCTAAACATTACGATATCAGATTTTTTAAGAGTCGTTAAAAACCCAAAAAGTGTATTAATTGGTATTTTATCTCAATTTATATTACTTCCAGCTTTCACTTTTTTACTAGTAACTATCATACAACCACTTCCAAGTATTGCTTTAGGGATGTTTCTGGTTGCTGCCTGTCCAGGAGGAAATATTTCTAATTTCATGACCCATTATGCAAAAGGGAACGCAGCGCTTTCAGTTAGCCTAACAGCTATTTCAACACTTTTAGCAATGGTCATGACTCCATTAAATTTTCAATTATGGTCTGGACTTTATGGACCCACTTCCCATTTAATAAATACCATTTCGTTATCACCTCTAGAAATGGTTAAAGTAATTTCATTATTATTAGGAGCTCCATTAATTTTAGGAATGTTAGTTCGAAATTACGTTCCAAAGTTTGCATTAAAAACGGCACCTTTTTTTAAAATAGGATCTATTTTATTTTTTATAGCACTTATCATTTTAGCATTATCAAAAAACATTGACATTTTTAAAAAATACATTCATTATGTTTTTATAATTGTATTAGTTCATAACATATTAGCATTAATATTGGGGTATAGCGTGGCTAGTATCGCAGGCCTTTCTAAAAGAAATAGACGTACTTTAGCCATTGAAACCGGAATACAAAATTCTGGCTTGGGGTTGTTATTAATTTTTAGTTTTTTTAATGGTCTTGGCGGAATGGCTATTTTAGCTGCATTTTGGGGAATATGGCATATTGTATCCGGACTTACTATAGCAATTTTTTGGTCTAAAAAAAGAATTTAAATCGCATTTATTTTGAAATTACTTTGGTTCAGTTTGGTTCAGTTTTACATCACAGTAGGTTTTAAATTTTATTATAAAAAAATCGATGTGGTTTACCAAGAAAAAATACCAAAGAATCAAGCTGTTATTTTCTTATCCAACCATCAAAATGCATTATTAGATCCTTTATTAGTTAGCATTAGTAGTACTCGAAAAAATTATTTTCTTACAAGAGCAGCGGTTTTTAAAAACTCAACAGTTGCAAAACTGTTAAATAGTTTACAAATGCTTCCTGTTTATAGAATGGTGGACGGAGCAAATACCATTCAAAGAAATAGAGCGATTTTTACTTTCTGTAGCACGTTACTTAATCAAAAAAAGTCGATTATATTATTTCCAGAAGGAAGTCATTCCTTAAACCGAAAAGTTCGTCCTTTAAAAAAAGGGGCTGCTAGGATCATTGAAGAGACCTTACAAAAATATCCTAAAAGAGAAATTATAATTATACCTGTTGGAGTAAATTATCAAGCTCCTACTGAGTATGGAGATTCCATGTCTGTTTATTTTGGTAAGCATATTTCTCCCAATAAATTTTGGGATGGCAAGCAGCTTGACATGCAAGAATTAAACAAATCTATTTCTGCAGAACTTAAACAACTAACTACTCATATAGAAAGTATTTCAGACCATGAAATAATCCTAAAAAAACTAAATGATTTAAAGGTAGATTACACCTTGCCAGGAGGAGTTAATAATTGCCTCCAAAATGATTTTTCAAATCCTGAAAATAAATTAAAAGAACCATCAGGATTGTATTCCTTTTTTATTTTTTTAATAAAAGTTTTTTATTTTTTACCTTATTTTATTTGGAGGAAAGTTGCATGTCCAAAAATAGCAGAAGACGAATTTATTGGGACTTTCAGGTATGCATTAATTATAACATTAGCTCCAATTTATTTACTTCTATTAGTCCTTGTTGCATTCTTAGTTTTAGGAAAAACAATCGGACTAACTCTTTTAGGAATAGGAATCATTTTACCCTTAATTACACTTCGGGTAAAATAAAAAAGGCTTCCTTTTTCAAGAAGCCTTCAATTACTATTTTTAACAAAAAACTACCAAGTCACCTCTAAGGCTAAAGGAGCTCCATTTCGTTCAACAATCACCATTGTTTTTTGTCCTTTTTCAAATTTTGAAAGTGATTTCATATAACTCATCATATCGGTTATTTCGTATTCACCAACTTTAATTACTACATCACCTTTCATCATTCCGGCACGTTGAGCTGGCCTTTCTTCACTTACACCATCAATACGCATTCCTTTATCATCATATAAATAATCTGGAACTACTCCTAAAGTAACTTTAAAATCTGGTGTTTCTTCGCTTTCATTTTTTGTTTTTCTAAATGCTAACCTTCCATCATTATCTAAGTCAGTGATGATGTCCAAGATATAAGTTGAAATAGCATCCATTCCTTCATAATTTAGCTTTTCTGCATCATCACTTGGTTTATGATAATCTTCATGTTGTCCTGTAAAAAAATGCAGTACTGGCATATCGGCTAAATAAAATGAAGTATGATCACTTGGTCCAACTCCAGATTCTTTTTCAATAAGTTTAAAATCAGAATTATTAGCAAATAATGTTTGACTAAATTTAGGAGAAGTGCCAACACCATAAACGGCTAGTGATTTATCATCTTTTAATCGACCCACCATATCCATGTTAATCATATAGTTCACTTTTTTAGTATCGATAGTTGGGTTTTTCACGAAATAATTAGAACCTAACAATCCCATTTCTTCTCCCGAAAATGAAATAAACAAGTAATTATTATTGGTGTTCTTTCCATTAAGACGTTTTGCTAAATTCATCATTACTGCAACACCACTCGCATTATCATCTGCCCCATTATGAATTTCTGCCCCTTCACCTCTATACAAAGAACCTTCATTACCAAACCCTAAATGATCATAATGAGCTCCGATAATAACTGTATTTTCTGACTTATTATCGATATAAGCTACCACATTTAAACCCGTAATGGTACTGTCCTCTTTATTTACAACATAAGTAGCTTCCCCATGAGGGTTTGTTTTTGGTTTAAACGAAAATGGTTGTAGATAGCCTTCTGTTCCTTTTGGGGCTAGACCCATATTTTTAAATCTTTCAGCAAGGTAATTCGCTGATAATTTTTCTGTTTCAGATCCAGTTTGTCTTCCTTCTTGAGCATCATCTGCCAGAAAAAACACGTCTTCTTTCATGGTAACCTCCTTAACTGGTGTTTCCGTTTTACAAGAAAACACGACTAATGCTACTGCAAATAAATAAAATCCTTTCATCGTTTCTTTTTAAAAATTATTCTTAGAAATAACTAGAATCATTATTTACAAAGATCCTAAAACGTTATTTTTGCACAAAATTAATCTAATTATGAAACGAATACCAATTTTATTACTTGTTTTATTCCTATTCGCTTGTAAAGAAAATAAAACTGAAACTAAACCAACCGAAATTAACACTACTAAAGAAACACCAAAAGAAACAAAAAAAGACTCTTTAATTTTTCCTGAAGAAATTCATTTTAAATCATTGCGTCAAGTAACTTTTGGAGGTGATAACGCAGAAGCGTATTGGAGCTTTGATGATCAACAATTAATTTTTCAATCCAATAATAAAAATTGGGGTTTAGAATGTGATCAGATGTTTTTAATGAATGCTGATGAAACTTTTAATGGAAATATTCCGCCAATGGTAAGTACCGGAATGGGGCGAACAACCTGCGCTTATTTTTTACCAGACAATAAAAGTTTTGTTTATGGTTCCACACATTTAGCAGATAAAGCATGTCCAGAAGTTCCTTTGCGTAAAAACGGAAGGTATGTATGGCCCGTTTATGATAGTTTCGACATTTTTGTTGCTGATTTAGAAGGAAATATTACTGGACAATTAACCGATTCACCTGGTTATGATGCTGAAGCAACAGTTTCCCCTAAAGGAGATAAAATTGTGTTCACTTCGACTAGAAGTGGAGATTTAGAATTATATACGATGAATCTTGACGGAAGTGATGTGCAACAAATTACTGACGAATTAGGCTATGATGGAGGTGCTTTCTTTTCTCCAGACGGAACCAAATTAATTTTTAGATCATCAAGACCTAAAACAGAAGAAGAAGTTAGTAAATACAAAGGCTTGTTAGCTGAAGGGTTAGTTGAGCCTACCAATATGGAACTTTATATTTGCAATGCTGATGGTGGCGGCATGAAACAATTAACGAATCTAGGAAATGCTAACTGGAGTCCGTTTTTTACACCAGATGGTAAAAAAATATTATTTTCTAGTAATTATGAAGCCGAAAGAGGATTCCCTTTTAATTTATACATGATTGATGTAGATGGGAAAAATTTAGAACGCATTACGCACGGTGAAACATTTGATGCTTTTCCAGTTTTTTCAAATGATGGGAAACATTTAATATTCTCATCTAACAGAAATAATGGTGGCGGACGTGATACGAATCTATTTATAGCAGAATGGCAAGATTAATTCTAGTGAATTCTTAATTCTAATTTTGAATGACTATTTTTAATGTTGTATTTTTTTAATAAAACACATGACATTATTATTTGTAATAAAGGCTATAAGTGCTCATAACTTTAAAAAATAATAGAACAACTATACTGCTGGTTTTTCTATGCATGTTATTTTATATAGTTTTTGCTTATGACTTAGATCGAAGTGATTTTATAAAACTCATCACTCTTTTTGGAGCATTATTTTTTATTTCTTATAAAATCATCCAAATAAATCAAGATCGTTTTTGGTTGTTAGCAGGAATCGGAATAATTTTTAGATTACTTTTTATTGCAGTACTCCCTAATTTATCTCAAGATTTTTATCGTTTTATTTGGGATGGAAGATTAATTACTCAAGGCATAAGTCCTTATTTATTTACCCCAGAAAACTATATAGAAGACTCTTCAAATTCATTTGGGACTATTATTAATCAAGCACAAGAACTTTATAATGGAATGGGCAGTTTAAATGGAAGTCATTTTAGCAACTACCCAGCTATCAATCAGCTATACTTTGCAATTGCTTCAGTTTTTGCAGGGAAAAGTATTTTAGGGTCGGTGGTGGTGGTGCGAATTATACTAATTTTAGCTGATATTGGAATCCTATGCATAGGAAAGAAATTGTTAGTAAAACTTCATTTAAATCCAAATCAAATTTTTTGGTATTTCTTAAATCCTTTTATCGTTATAGAACTAACTGGCAACCTTCATTTTGAAGGAGTTATGCTATTCTTTTTAATTGCTTCTCTATATTTATTACATCAAAAAAAATGGTTTATATCTGCTGGTTTATTAGGCATATCAGTTTCTGTAAAACTAATTCCCTTACTTTTCCTTCCTTTATATTACAGGTGGTTTTCAACTAATCTTAATAAAGGTTTTTTTAAGCTTGCTGGTTTTTATTTCATAGTATTAGGAACGGTTATTTTAACTTTTACTCCTTTTTTATCCGCTCAATTTATTAATAATTTTTCTGAAACAATTTTCCTTTGGTTTCAAAATTTTGAGTTTAATGCCAGTATATATTATATAATTCGTTGGATGGGTTTTAAGATAGTTGGATGGAATATGATTACTATCATTGGAAAGATTCTTCCATTATTTGTGATCCTATTTATTTTACTCTTTACATTTCTAAGAAAGAATAAATCAACTCAACAACTTATTACCTCCATGCTATTTGGAGTTTCGATATACTTTTTATTTTCTACGACCATACACCCTTGGTACATCGCCACTCCATTATTGCTTTCCGTTTTTACAAAATATAAGTTTCCAGTAATTTGGAGTTTGGTTGTGATCTTAAGTTATACTGCTTATGGTGTTGATGGGTTTTCTGAAAATTTATACTTAGTCGCTTTGGAGTATTTAACGGTGATTGGGTTTTTTATTTGGGAGTTAATTCAACTGAGAAAAGAAACTGTTTTTTCTTCAAAATTATAGCATCAACTCTTATTTAATATAGTAATTGAACATTAAGTCTTTTTTATCTATTTTTACAACAATCAAAATACCTTAAATTATTAAAAAACTATATAGAAATATCTTAATTTTCATTAGCACTTTTCTGCTAATTCTTTTAATTTCTTTAATTGGAATACACTATTATTTTAATAACCATAAGGAGAAACTTATTGCTCAAATAGAAAAAACACTTAATGAAAGAAGTAATGGAGAAATTCTTTTTGACTCCATTAACATAAGCTCTTTAAATGAATTCCCTTCCATAAAAATAAAAATTTTCAACCTTACATTAACTGACTCTTTATACGCTCAACATAAAAGAAAAACGTTATTTATAGAAGAATTAAGTGCTTCATTATCGGTTGTTGATATATTAAAAGAAGAGGTAAAAATCACATCAATTTCAGCTAAAAAAGGACATGTTTCTATTTTTGTAGATGAGGATCATTTTAGTAATGTTTATGTTTTTAAAACCAAATCTAAGAATACTGAAAAGGCAAAAAGCTTTAATGTTATTGACAATGATGTTGCTTTTTTAATGGAAAATATTGAATTTACGTTCACTGAAAAAATTAAAAATAAAAGAATAACAGCGCACTTAAATAAAGTAGATTTTAATATTGATCTAAAAAAATTGATAATCCCAAAAGTAAACTTAGATGTTTTTATGAAAGAAATGGGATTGAATTTAAAAAACGGAACTTTTTTTAATAATGTTAGGTGTGTGGGCAGTCTTCAACCAATTATTAACACTTCAGAAAACACCCTCATAGTACCCGAATTTGAGTTAAAAATAGGAGAACAAAATTTTGATATTTCTGCATTTATTAATCTTAAAAATAAAAATTTTAAATTCTTATTATCATTAGAAAAGACCAATTATAATGAAAGCGTGCACTTATTGCCGGATAACATTAAACAGAAATTAGAAAGACTTGCTATTAAAAGACCTTTTAAGGTAAGTGCTGATATTTCAGGAAAGTTTGTTTATAAGAATAACACCTTGGTGAAATTGAAATACGAAACTAGTAACAATGAAATTTTCTATAAAAAAGACAGTTTGCATTTCAAAAACATATCCTTTATCGGAGGGACTAAAAACAGAGTATTTGAGGACAGCTCTAAAGTAGAAAACAGAAAAAATCTCACAAATACTTTTGAGTATCTTAGTGGTGAATATAATAATATGCCATTTAAAATAAAGGATCTCACCTTAGTAAGTGAGTTTTCAAAACCCAAGTATTTAACTACAAGTTATGAAGTTGAAGGCGAAATTAATTATTTGAATACTATCATTAATAGTGCAGATTATAGTTTTTCGAATGGTAATTTTAAAATAACTGGAAATTATAATGGCACTATTAATTCTATTTCAGATGTCATAAACTTTTCCGAAGTTAACATTAAAAGTAAAAAGTTGATTATAAAAAGTAAGCATAGTCCAAATCGTTATAATATTCCAATTTTAGAATTATATATCGATCATAATAATGCTGAAATAAAAGAACTTATTGTTGATTTAGATTCAAAAGATAACATAATTATTAAAGGAGATATTAAAAACTTTGGTTCATTATTATCTAACGACACAGCCAATCCTACTTATTCTAAAATAGCTATTTCTTCCAAGTATTTAAATTATCAATCCTTAATAAAAGCTTTTGGAGCTCATAATAAACAATCTAAAAGTAAAAATATAGCTCAGATTAAACAATCCATAAACATTCTAGCAAGTAAATTCAACCCAAATCTCTCCTTCAATTTACAACAATTAGAATTTTTTGATATTTCTTTTAGCAATATTATTATTGATGCTCAATATCAAGACCAGCATCTTTCTATAAAGGAGATAAGTGGAAATTACAAAGAAAGCAATTTGATTGCAAAAATAAATATTGATTTAAGTCCCAGAAAAAATAAGAATGACTTGGAAACTTTACAAATGGATTTAAATCTAAATGCAAATGGGAAAATTGAGAATTGGGTAGAGATATTAAATTATGAGAAGTTCTTTTTTAAAGATGCTGATTATAAATTGAACGTTCGTTTTAAAAACGAAGCTAGAAACCTAAAGGAATTGATTAATAATGCTGAAATTGATCTAAATGTAAGCAAAGGAAGCCTACTTTATAAATCTGAAAATCTAAGCCTACCTTTTAATAATATATCCTTAAGTATAAAAGACAAAAATGCAATATTAAATGATTTTGAACTAAGCTTACCAAATAATCAAGCAATTCATTTAAAAGGTGAAATTGATAATTTTATTGAAATTTTTGATGATTCTATTTCAACAAAAAATGTAAGTTCTTCTATTAGTATAGCTTCAAAAAATATTAATTTCAGCAATTTCATAGACACTTTTAATCCTGTATCAAAAAAACCTAAGAAACAAAATAATGTAAAACTAATTTTAAAAGAATTGCATTCAAAATTTAATCCAACCTTAAATTTAAAACTGGAAAAACTTAGTTATAAGAATGTAACCTTAGAAAAGGTAAATGCAAGTTTACTTTTTGATGACAACAATACGTTAAACTTAAACAATGCTTATTGTTTTTATTACGATAAAAAAATGTCTATAGATGCAGAAATCGATATGAGTAAGAACTTACAAACTCCTTTTAAAACCAATTTTAAAATAGATGATTTTGCTATTGAAAATCTACTGTATACCTTTAATGGTTTTGGTTTTAAACAGCTAGATGAACCCACTAAATTGACTGGTATTATTGATCTAGACGCTAGCTTTAAAGGTATAATGAATGATTCAATTGGTGTAAATTACACTTCTCTTGAGGCAGCATTAAGTTATAAAATAAAAAAATTAGATATCATTAACTTTCAACCTATAATTGATGCAGGAAAAATAGTTTTTAGTGAAAAAAGATTGGATGTAATCAAATTTGCTAATATTAATAGCACCATACTTTTAAAAGATAATATCATTTCTATTCCGGAAACAAATGTGCAATCTACAGCCTTCGACTTTTTTATTGAAGGGGATATTGCCAAGACTTCTTCTACCGATTTATGGATTTCAATACCCTTATCAAATTTTAAAAAGAGAGATTTAACAAAAGTTCCTAGTAAAAAATCTTTTGATGAAGCAGGTAGAAAAATATATTTAGAAGTTCAATCTAAGGATAAAGGTGGATTGGGTTATAAAATACATTTAAGTGAAAAAAAGAATATAAAATCTTCCAATAAAAATTAAACAATCTTCATTTTTTGCAACAAAAAAGAGGCATTCATATTCTTACAAATACCCATTTTTAGGTTATAATCAAAATAAAGTTCGTCATTAATAATCTCAGCGTCAAAATAATAATTTTGTACTTGAGAAAGTTCTTTAGAAATTTCACAAAGGCTTAAATCATGAGTTGCAATAATACCCGTTGCGTGAAAATCTATTAATCTTTTTACAAATTTCCTAGAACCTTTGGCTTTGTCTGTGCTGTTGGTTCCTTTTAATATTTCATCAAGTATGATAAAATATTTTTGATCTTTTATCTTATCTACAATGTATTTTAATCGTTTTAATTCGGAAAAGAAATACGATTCATCATCACTTAACGAATCGCTGGTACGCATACTTGTAATCAATTTTATGGGAGCATATTCAAAGTCAGTTGCACATACTGGAAGTCCTATATTAGACATTACTATAGCTAAGGAAACGGTCCTTAAAAAAGTACTTTTTCCAGCCATATTAGCTCCTGTAATAATAAAAAACTCCTCGTTATTTATGATTATAGAACTTGTAATTCGTTTTTCTTGAGTTATTAAAGGGTGACCTAAATTTTCAGCTTTTAGACTTGTAGTATGATCAACAATAGTTGGAAATGTAAAGTTAGGATGATTAAATTGAAAATTAGCCAAGGAATTTTGAGCATCGAAAAAAGCAATAACTTCAAACCAATTATGAACCTTCTCTAAATAAGTGTCAATCCATTGTTCAATGCGATAACAATGGTGTAAGTCTCGTAACGCAAAAGAATTTGCAAATACCCCTATTATCATATTATTTCGTTGATCAAAGGCATCCAATATTTTTGAAAGTTGCAGAAATATTTGAGAAGCCTTTTTGTTTTCTATTTTTATTTCTGCCTGCTTTTGTTTTAATATTTCAGAAGTAAAATTTTCATTTTCTATAAAAGCTAATAATTGATGGTATTGCTTAAAGGTTTCTTTCGCTTTATTAGCATAAAGATATAAAGTGTTAATTTTTTTTATATAAATACCGGTAATGGTCAATCCTACAAAAAACCAAATAACAATTAATGAGTTGGGAATAAAACTTAAATAACTCAACACAAACATCGCTAAAGATATTCCACCAAAAACATTTGGTAAATAACTCATAGATTTTGGTGTGAAAAATTGATGATTTTTCAACCATTTAACAATAGTTTCAATACTTTCATCAACTTTAATTAAACTTCCAGTAGCCGAAAATTGTTGCCGCCATTTAGCTAAATTAGAAAGTTCTTTTATCGCAGTTTGTTTTTCAATAATAGTATTAATAGCGTTCTGACTAAAAATTGCAGCTAATTTTTGTTTTCCAGTATTAATAGTAGTTCTATTTAAGTATTGAAAAAAAGAACCTTTCCCAAACAAATCAATATCATAACTGTAAAAATGAGTTCGGTCTTTAAACTGTTCACCTGCTTCTAAATCGGATAAGTCTCCATTTAAGACATTGATTTCAACTTGATTGATTTTAATTAACTGTTGTGTTTTTTGTTTTAATAATTTTAAATCTGAATAAATAGTTACCAAATAAAAGAACAATGCAATTCCAATCATTAAAACAGGAATAATCACCTTTATATTTCCAAAGAAAAACCAGCTAAAAAATAGGATGGCTAAAAACACAAATAACCGCATCATGCTAAGTTTGAAAAGCTTTTTATTTAGTTGGACTAATTCATTCTCAAACAACTGTTTTTGCTCTTTATAAAACGATAATGGCTTGTTTAAAATCATAAAGCAAACCTACTAAGTTTTTAAAACTATTCGGTTCAATTTTAAAAAAATAATTTTCAATTTCAATCTTAAATATCAAAATTAAGACTGAACTATATTAGTTAAAAATTTGCACTTTTAAAGGACTGTTTCTAGTGTACTAAAATTCGTTATAATATAGCTAGTTAGTCTTAAAAAAAAACAACTGTTCACCCTAAACTAAGAATTATGTAATTTTTATGTTATTTTTTTACTTTTCATTTAATAAAATTGTTAAATTTTTACATTATTATTAAAACATATATATTATATTGCTAACAACAACTTTATTAATTTATTAATTAAACTTTATGAAAAAAAATGTAAAAAAGTTTTTTGATCTTCCAAAAACTATCAACAGTAAGCTACCAATGAATAATTTTAATTCAATGGTTGAAGATTCAGAACACAATGTTGCAAAATGGGTAGGAACTTTCTACACCGTTGCTGCACTTGTTATTTTAATCAGCTCATTACTATATGTGCTTTCTCCTATTTGGAGTGGTGGTATGGGTGAAGGGATTGGTATGTTAGGCACTGTAATTTCAATGCTTATATGGGTTTATGCTGCATTTCCTATTGCACAGGTCATCAGATCTACAGGAGATAGCTTAGCTGGATCTAAAAGTGGAATAGTAGATTTTGTATTTAGAGACTTAGCAGTAGCTAATATTAAGTTACTAGGTTATGTTACGGCATTAGTTGCCTTATTCGGTGCAATTTGCATGACAATAGCTTGGGCTACTTCTCTTAGTGTTTCCGAAAGTTTTATGACACACTGGACCGTTAACATTGATTACGCATATGCGCTTCCAATGGCGGCTGTAGCGGCATTGACAGAACTTCTTCATCTTCAATTTATTGGCAATATTTTTGCTGATTGGTCTAGTTGGAACCCTACGTCATCTGCTGGTGAAGCTTGGAGTGTTAATGGCTTCTATGCTGTATTATGGCAATATGTCGGAGTAGTTGCAATTTTAGCGAAGTTATATGTTTCTATAGCAATATATTATTTCTTCTATGGAATTATAAGCAGTTTAGTTAAATGGATAAAAAGTCCATATTTACCTTTTAGAACAAATTAATATAATAAAATATATTAATTAATTTTAGGCGCGATTTTAATAAATCGCGCCTTTTTTTTATCTTATTAATATTTAAGTTATTAACAATAATTTATTTTTTAAACTTTATGTTCGCTTTTGGCTGGAGCATTCTTTTTATTTCGTTTAGTTTCATTAAAGCTTCTACGGGAGTTAAAGTATCAATATCTATGTCGAGAATTTCCTCTTTAATTTGCTCTAATAAGGGGTCATCTAATTTAAAAAAACTCAATTGTATTTCATCTTTTGCAATCGATTTCATCTCTTCTGTAAGCTCTTCAGAAGAATGGGACTTCTCTAATCGTTTTAGAATCTTATTTGCACGGTCTAAAACTGCTTGAGGCATACCGGCCATTTTAGCTACATGAATTCCAAAACTATGATGTGAGCCCCCAGGAACTAACTTTCTAAGAAAAAGCACGGTATCCTTAAGTTCTTTTACGGAAACATTATAATTTTTTATTCTATCAAATGTTTCCGTCATTTCATTCAATTCATGATAATGAGTTGCAAACAATGTTTTAGCTCTTGAAGGATGCTCATGTAAATATTCACTAATTGCCCAAGCAATAGAAATTCCGTCATAGGTACTGGTTCCTCTTCCTATTTCATCTAACAAAACCAAGCTTCTTTCTGAAATATTATTTAAAATACTTGCTGCTTCATTCATTTCTACCATAAAAGTAGATTCTCCCATCGATATATTATCGCTGGCTCCAACCCTCGTAAATATTTTATCAACAATACCCAATCTTGCTTCCTTAGCGGGAACAAAACTTCCAATTTGAGCTAATAAAGTAATTAATGCTGTTTGCCTCAGTATAGCGGATTTACCACTCATATTAGGGCCGGTAATCATAATAATTTGCTGCATTTCCCTGTCTAAATACACATCATTTGCAATAAATGGAGTGTCTGGAGGTAATTGCTTTTCTATAACTGGATGTCTTCCTTCTTTTATATCTATTTCGAACGTATCGTCTAATAAAGGCCGCGTATAATTAGACTCTTTAGCTAATGAAGCAAATGAGCACAAGCAATCTAATTCCCCAATTAAGCGAGCATTTTGCTGTACCTGACTTATAAATTGAAGCATCCATTCCACTAATTTGCTAAATATATCTAATTCTAAAGCTGCTATTTTTTCTTCAGCACCTAATATTTTCGATTCGTATTCTTTTAACTCTTCGGTGATATATCGCTCTGCATTTACTAAAGTTTGCTTGCGAATCCATTCCTCAGGTACTTTATCTTTATGCGTATTTCTAACTTCTATATAATATCCAAAAACATTATTGGAAGCAATTTTTAAAGATGAAATTCCAGTTCTTTCGGTCTCTCGTTTCAACATTCCATTTAGATAATCCTTTCCTCCTTTTGCTATACTCCTTAGCTCGTCTAATTCTTCTGAAACCCCTGCGGAAATTGCATTTCCTTTTTGAATTAAAACTGGAGCTTCTTCCTTTAATGTTACTGATATTTTTTCACGTAGTAACTTACAGTCGTGTAATTGTTCTCCTATAGTTTTTAACGATTCATTCTTTGCTTTTTGTGCTTTTTCTTTAATGGGAAGTATAGCTTCTAATGAATTTTTAAGCTGAACTACTTCTCTTGGACTTACTTTTCCAGTAGCCACTTTTGATATGAGTCGCTCAATATCTCCAATTCGTTTAATGTTTAATTGTACATTATCTAGCACTTTTGAATCCTTCAACAGATAGCTCACCACTTCATGACGACTAATAATTTTGTCTTTATTTTTTAATGGAAGTGCCACCCATCTTTTTAACAACCTTCCTCCCATTGGAGAAATAGTTTTATCAATAACATCCAGAAGAGTTACGGCGTTTGGTGATGTTGAATGGTAAAGCTCTAAATTACCAATCGTAAACCGATCCATCCAAACATATTCATTTTCTGCAATTCGAGAAATTTTTGCAATGTGCTGTAATTTGTCGTGGCGTGTTTCAGATAAATAATGAAGTGCAGCTCCTGCCGCAATGATTCCTGAAGATATATCTTCAATACCAAAACCTTTTAAGGTGTTGGTTTTAAAATGATTATTTAAAGTGTCAGTTGCATAATCTGTTTGAAAAACCCAATCTTCTAAATGAAATACATGGAAATTGTCACCAAAAGTTTCTGAAAATAATTTTCTTTTTTGTTTTGAAAACAATATTTCAGAAGGATTAAAATTTTGAAGTAATTTATCAATATAATCTGAAGAACCTTGAGAAGTTAAAAACTCTCCCGTGGAAACATCTAAAAATGAGACACCAATTTCACTTTTCTTTTTTGATGTTGTATTAAAATGTATGGCTGCTAAAAAATTATTAGATTTGGATTGAAGAATATCATCATTCAATGCTACCCCAGGAGTAACCAATTCGGTAACTCCTCTTTTTACAATCTTCTTAGTCTGTTTGGGATCTTCCAATTGATCACAAATTGCAACTCGACAACCAGCCTTCACCAATTTCGGTAAATAGGTGTTTAAGGAATGATGTGGGAATCCTGCCAATTCTATCTTTTCTCCATTTCCACCATTATTCCTCGCAGTTAAGGTAATATTTAATATTCCAGCAGCTCGTATGGCATCTTCGCCAAAAGTCTCGTAAAAATCTCCAACTCTGAATAACAATAAAGCATCTGGATACTTCGCTTTTATGCCATTGTATTGCTTCATTAATGGAGTTTCTGTTTTTGCCATAGCTGCTTTTACTGAATAAGCTAAAGTAAAGAAAACTACATTTTATTTGAAATGCTTTTCTAAGGAATTCTTTTCTTTTATCAACAAAAAGAATTTAAATCAATCTAACGATTAATGAAATTTTATTTCAATCAAGAATTGTAATTAAAAAAATTACTTTTGCTTTATGAAAAATAGAAAGTTAAAAAATAGCGAGTTAGATAGAATCAATAATGATGAGTTTAAATCTTCTAAAAAAACTCCGCTAATTATAATCCTAGATAATATTAGAAGTCTAAATAATATTGGTTCTGTTTTTCGCACTTCGGATGCTTTCTTAATTGAAAAAATTTACCTCTGTGGTATCACAGCGCAACCTCCACATAAAGATATCCATAAAACTGCCTTAGGTGCTACAGATAGTGTGGAATGGGAATATACTAAAAACACCATAGATTTAATAAATCGGTTAAGATCTGAAGGAGTTAAAGTAGCAAGTATAGAACAAGCAGAAGGTTCCATTTCGCTTGAAAATTATCAAACGCATCCCAACACCACCTATGCCATTGTTTTTGGAAATGAGGTGAAAGGAGTTTCTCAAGAAGTCGTTTCAGTAAGTGATGCGGTGATAGAAATACCACAATACGGCACCAAACATTCCTTAAATATTTCGGTAAGTTGTGGAGTAGTTGTTTGGGATTTATTTGTAAAATTACACTTCGAAGACGCTCAGTAAATACAATCGACTCCGCTCATCTTAGTTTATAATTTCCCTTAATACTTGAACATAATCCAATCTGTTATCAACAAAATCCATTTCAGAAATGTCAATAATTTTAATAGCATAATTATGCTGGTTTCTTATAAAATCCATATATCCTTCATTGATTTTTTGAAGATAGGAAGCTTCTATTTCCTGTTCAAAATCTCGCCCTCTATTTTTAATATTTTCTAATAAACGTTCTGTATTCTGATATAAATACACATAAACATCAGGCTTAGGTAATTCTTTATGCATGATTTGAAACAACTTTTTATATAATGTAAATTCTTCTTTTTGAAGTGTGATTTTTGCAAAAATCAATGATTTATTGGCATCATAATCACCAATAACATTTTCTTTAACTAAATTGCATTGCGTTAAATCGTCTAAAAGTTGTTGGTAACGATCTGCTAAAAATGACATTTCTAATGGAAAAGCAAAGCGGTCTGGATCTTTATAAAATTCAGGTAAAAAAGGGTTTTCTTTAAAACGTTCTAATACTAATTTAGCATTAAAATCGGAAGCCAATTGAGCTGCCAGACTTGTCTTTCCTGCACCTATATTTCCTTCGATAGCTACATATCTAAATTTAGACATGTCGAAATCTAATATTGGATTTCGCAACCATTTAGAATATTTAATCACCTCATCACTATCGCTGGTTACTTCTAAAAGTTCAGAAGTACTTTTATTCAATGTTGGGTGAATAAAATCAGGTGACAATACTACTAAAGGTGCTAATACAAATTTTCTGTTTTGAATTTCTGGGTGGGGAATAATTAAATCTTCCGTGTTTATAATTTCATCATCATAAAACAACATATCAATATCTATCGATCTAGATGAATATCCAACTTTTTCCTCCCTAACTCTACCCAATTTAGTTTCTATAGAAAGGATAGCATCTAGAATATGACCTGCTGATTGATTACTCTCCACTTGAATAACACAATTTAAAAAATCCTTACCTTCAAAATCCATTGCAGGAGTTTCAAAAATGGGCGCAATTTTTTTAATAGCACCTATTTCTTCAAAAATTGCATTTACTGCCAATTGGAGGTTTTCAAATTTATTACCTAAATTGCTTCCTAGAGAAAGATATATTTTGTGAGTTGTTTTAATGGAATTCTTTTTTAACTTGAAACACAAAATTAAGTAAAAGCTTTATAAGTATCTTTAAAAAACTTAAAATCTTGTATCGAATCTTATTAAAAGATCACTTTTCCAATCAATGAATAGTTCCCTTTCTAGCTATGGTGATTTTAACCCTACCTATTTTTTATTAGTTAACTTTAATAGTTATTACAAAACCTTCATTGCTTCTTATATTAAAAATAGTATTATCTTCAAAAATTAAGTATTGCCCTTTGATTCCTTTTAAAACCCCCTCAAAATTTGGTGTTTTTACTAAATTTAAACTTTTTGGCTTCTGAGGATATTGTAATACTGGGAAATCCATATGGGTTTCTTTGTTGTTTTCAATAAAATAAGGTTTTGCTTCCTCAGGAATATAGTGCTTTAATTTATCTCTCCATGCTACTAAATCTTCATCAGCTATTTTATTGGTAATCATAGTTCGCCAATTGGTCTTATCAGCTACATAATCTTTTAATGCAATTTCGGTAATTCCTGCTAAATACCTGTTTGGCACTTCAACAATTTCAATTGCCTCATGCGCACCTTGATCGATCCAACGTGTTGGAACTTGACTTTTACGTGTTACACCAACTTTCACATTACTACTATTTGCCAAATAAACAATATGTGGTTTTAATTGTACGGCTTTTTCATAGTCTAAATCTCGATCTTCAATATTTAAATGTGCTTTACTTAATTCAGGTTTCATGATCCAATCTGCTGCTTGTGGAATCTCATAAAAACAATCATAACAAAAACCCTGACGGTATATTTTTTTTGCTTTTCCACAATTTAAACACTGATAACCCTCAAAATATATATTTAAATTTTTATCCAGTAATTGATTGACATTCAGAAAATCATCCTTAAAAACTAAATAGTATTGTATTGGGGAGCCTAATTCGGTTTGCATTTTTGTGAGTACACCGTGGTAGTTCATAAATCTTTACTAATTAATTAAATAGGTCATATGGAACATCTTAATTCTTGATTTCATTTAAAAACAAGTTTTAATTACAGAGGTTTCATAGAAATAAAATGATTATTTTTATTGCATAAAGATACACTTTAAAAATGCCGTTACCAATAGTAAATTCTATAGCCACTTGGTTTTTAAAAAAAAGAATACATCAAATAGATTTATTCTTAAAGTACCCTATTGATGTTCAGGAAGAACTTTTAAAAGGATTGATTAACAAAGCTAAACATACTGAAATTGGCAATCAATACGATTTTAATAGCATTAAAACTTATGCGGATTTTGCTGAAAGAATTCCAGTAACTACCTATGAAGATAATGAATCTAATTATGAAAGAGCGAGAAAGGGTGAAAGCAATATTTTCTGGCCAACACCTATAAAATGGTTTGCTAAATCTAGTGGAACTACCAATGCAAAAAGTAAATTTTTACCGGTAAGTAATGAATCCCTAGAAGAGTGTCATTATGCAGCAAGCAAAGATTTGTTATGTTTATATTTAAACAACAATCCAAATTCCGAATTATTTCTTGGAAAAAGTTTGCGTTTAGGCGGAAGCAAGGAATTATATAAAGAAAATGGAACTGTATTTGGTGATCTTTCTGCCATATTAATAGACAACATGCCTTTTTGGGCTGAATTTAGTAGCACTCCAAGTAATGAAGTTTCGTTAATGCCTGATTGGGAAACTAAAATGCAAGCCATTGTCGATGAAACTATAAATGAGAATGTGACCAGCCTTTTAGGAGTTCCATCTTGGGTATTGGTTTTATTAAACCAAGTGATAGAAACCACTGGGAAAAATAATTTATTTGAAATATGGCCCAATTTAGAAGTCTATTTTCATGGAGGCGTTAGCTTTGACCCTTATCTAGAACAGTACAAGAAATTACTGCCTAAGAATAACTTTTTGTATTATGAAACCTATAATGCTTCTGAAGGTTTTTTTGCAATTCAAGATAGAAATAATAGTAAAGAATTATTATTAATGTTGGATTATGGAATTTTTTATGAATTCATTCCAATGGATACTTATGACAGTACGGAAGAAATTATCATTCCCTTAAGTGAAGTAAAATTAGGGAAAAACTATGCCATCGTTATAACTACCAATGCAGGTTTATGGCGGTATAAAATAGGAGATACTGTACGATTTACCTCTATTAACCCTTTTCGAATAAAGGTAACTGGGCGCACCAAACATCATATTAATGTTTTTGGAGAAGAATTAATCATTGAAAATGCAGAAGCAGCATTGCGAAAAGCAGCTAAGTTAACCCATTCTGAAATTATTGATTATACCGCAGGACCTATTTTTATGGAAGGGAAAGAAAAGGGTGCTCATGAATGGATTATTGAATTTAAAAAATACCCAGATGATATCGATACTTTTAATCAATTATTAGATGCTTTTTTACAAGAAGTAAATAGTGATTATGAAGCAAAAAGATATCGTAATATTACGCTAAAGTTCCCGAAAATACATACCGCTAGAAAAGACCTATTTAAAGATTGGTTAAAACAAAATGACAAATTAGGAGGACAGCATAAAATACCTCGTTTATCTAATTCTCGAGAATTTTTAGAAGAATTACTAAAAAATAATTAGCTGTTTTATGCTTTGCTATTTTTTTTTGCTTCTTGCGGATCGTCTGCAGCAAAAAAAAAGAATTCTAAAACGTCATTTGCAGCTTATACTTTAAAGAACAAAAATAAATTTAAGAAACTGCTTTTAATTTCTTAATGGTCGATTTATTAAGTTTTTGTTCTACATATTCTCTGGAAACTTCTAATGTCTTATCATTTCCATCAGGCATTTCAAACATGGCATCGGTTAAAACAGCTTCACAAAGCGATCGCAAACCTCTAGCTCCTAGTTTATATTCTACCGCTTTTTTTACGATAAAATTTAAAGCCTCTTCAGTAATGGTAAACTTAACATCATCCATCGCAAACAATTTTTCATATTGTTTGATTATCGCATTTTTAGGCTCCGTTAATATCGCTCTTAAAGTTGCCTCATCTAAAGGATTCATGTAAGTTAATACAGGTAGACGACCAATAATTTCAGGAATCAATCCAAAGTCTTTTAAATCTTTTGGTATAATGTATTTTAATAAATTATCTCGATCCACTGCATCTTCTTGCATAGAAGCACTAAAACCAACTGCTTGTAAATTTAAACGCTTAGAAATTTTACGGTCTATCCCATTAAAAGCACCACCTGCAATAAACAAGATGTTTTCTGTATTTACTTCGATAAATTTTTGATCTGGATGTTTACGCCCTCCCTTTGGAGGAACATTTACAACGGTACCTTCTAATAATTTAAGTAAAGCTTGTTGTACTCCTTCACCACTAACATCACGAGTTATAGAAGGATTGTCTCCTTTGCGTGCAATTTTATCTATTTCATCAATAAATACGATTCCATGTTGTGCTTTATCTACATTATAATCAGCAGCTTGAAGTAAACGAGTTAAAATACTCTCCACATCTTCCCCAACATATCCTGCTTCCGTTAATACGGTAGCATCTACAATAGCTAAAGGCACATTCAACATTCTAGCAATGGTTTTTGCCATTAATGTTTTTCCTGTTCCTGTATCACCTACAATAATGATGTTACTTTTTTCTATCTCTACATCATCATCCGTGTTTATTTGCAACAATCTTTTATAGTGGTTATATACAGCAACCGACATTATTTTTTTAGAATAATCTTGTCCAATAATATATTCGTCTAAAAATTCTTTAATCATTCTTGGCTTTTTAAGCATTAACTCATCCGACAAATCACTAGTTGACGAATGTGTTGCCTCTTCTGCAACAATCCCATGAGCTTGCTCTATACAACGATCACAAATATGTGCATCTATACCAGCAATCAATAAGTTGGTGTCTGGCTTTTTACGACCACAAAATGAACATTCTAATTCTTCTTTTGACATAATCCTCTTCTTAATTATATTTCTGCAGAGGCAAAAACATTATAAATTTTACAGTGCTATTTTTTCTACTATCGAACTAAGATTTCATCAATCATACCATATGCTAGCGCTTTATCTGCTTTCATCCAATAATCACGATCACTGTCCTCATATACCTTGTCGTATTTTTGTCCAGAATGCTTAGCGATAATATCGTATAATTCTTTTTTCAAGGCAAGTATTTCTCTTGTCGTAATTTCTATATCACTCGCTTGTCCTTGTGCACCACCTAATGGTTGGTGTATCATTACTCTTGAGTGTGTTAACCCACTTCGTTTTCCTTTTGCTCCTGCACATAATAAAACGGCACCCATAGAAGCTGCCATACCGGTGCAAATAGTTGCAACGTCAGGCTTAATAAATTGCATTGTATCATAAATACCCAGACCTGCATACACACCTCCACCTGGAGAGTTGATATAAATTTGAATATCTTTAGAAGCATCTGTACTCTCTAAAAACAATAATTGTGCTTGAACAATATTAGCAATTTGATCATTAATTCCTGTTCCTAAAAATATGATTCGATCCATCATTAAACGTGAAAATACATCCATTGCAACAACGTTCATCTGACGTTCTTCAATAATATTTGGTGTAAATCCCATTGGATTCATACTACTTGTTATTGCATCGTAATACATGCTATTAATTCCTTGATCTTTGATTGCGAATTTTTTAAACTCTTCTCCGTAGTTCATATATTATATTGTTTTTTTATAAAAAAGGTGTTGAACATCAATCATTCAACGGCCTAAATATACTTATTTTATCCTTGAATTCCGAATCAAGTTCGGAACGAAAACTTCAAAATTATCGAATTATTTTTTAGAGCGCTTTTAATTTAACCATGCACCTCTTTAATAAATTTATCATACGCTATTTCTCTGGTCTTTAATTTTGTTGTTTCCTTAAAGAAATTTAATAGTTTTTGACTATTTAATTGTTCTGAAAGACGCTTTACCTCTTCTTGATTAGACATAATGCGAGCAGCTATAGAATCCAATTCCTCTTCAGAAGGATTTGCTTGACCATATTGTGCCATTTGCCCTTTTATTAAGTTTTTTGAATGATCTTTTAACTCATCAAATGAAACTTGAATGTCATTATCTTTTCTGATTTTTCCTTCGATTAATTGAAAACGCAATCCTTTTTCACTTTTTTCATATTCAACTTTTGCTTCTTCCTCAGTCATTGGGCTTTTACCAGAAGACTGAATCCATCTTGTCAAAAACTCACCAGGTAGATCAAATTTAGTATTGGAGATTAAAGATTCAACAACCTCATCCATCAATTTTTGATCACTTTGCTGAACAAATTGCCTTTCTGCGTCTTCCTTAATTTTTGCTTTTAATTCCTCTTTCGTTTTAACCACATCTTTCCCAAAAATCTTATCAAAGAAATCTTGGTTTAATTCAGCCATTTCACGTTTATTCACTTCTTTAATCTGAAAATTTACATCAATATCTAATCCGTGAGCATCATCATGAGAAACATCTAAATAGGTTTGATTTTGGTGATCATCTGCAAACAATCCTTTGGTCTTTAAAACAATAACATCTCCAACCTTAGCTCCAATGAATTTTTTGGCTTGTGTTTTTCCTTTTATAATTTCTAAAGGGAAAGAAGTGTTTTTATCAATTCCTTTTTCTTCATTAATAAAAACTCCAGTTATTTCATCATTCTTTTCAACTTCATTTTTAGCAATTAATTCCCCATATTGCTTGCGAATAGAAGTAACCTGATCATTGATCATTTTATCATCTGCAACAATATTATAATGAGTAATTGCTTTTTTACCAACAACATCTACTTCAAATTTTGGAGATAATCCCAATTCGAAATCAAAAGAAAAATTTGGTGTATCCCAGTCTGTTTTAGTGTCATTTTTTGGAAGTGGATTTCCCAAAACATCTAATTTTTCTTCAGTAAGATAGTTATGTAATGCTTCTTGAAGAATTTTATTAACCTCTTCAACTAATACCGCTTTACCATATTGCTTTTTAACCATCCCCATTGGCACATGTCCTTTTCTAAAACCAGGAATGTTTGCTGTTTTACGGTAATCGGTCAATATCTTTTGAACTTTACCAGAATAGTCTTCTTCTTTAACTGCTACGGTTAGAACCGCATTTAAACTATCAATGTCTTTTTTTGTGATCTCCATTTTCTTAAATATTTTTACCCCCTATTTTTGGGAGTGCAAAAATACAAAATGAAAGCCCTTAATACAAGCATTTTAAGAATTGATTAAGACTGTTGTCTATCTTCCTTAAGGAAGGAATGTAATACCGATTGCAAAAATGACAACAGCAAGCTAAATAACAATGCCCACCAAAACGACTCTACCGTAAAACCACCCAAGAAATTTGCAGCTATTAAAATGATACACGCATTTATTACAAACAAGAACAATCCTAAAGTAATTAGGGTTGCTGGTAAGGTTAAAAAAATCAACAGAGGTCTTACAAAGCCATTAAGCAATCCAATAACTACCGCTACCCATACCGCATATGCATAACTGGTAACAGCTACTCCTGGCAATATATTTGCTAATAATAAAACTGCTAGTGCAGTTAGTAATAGTTTTAAAATCCACTTCATGATTTTATCTGTCTCTTATACACATCTCCGAGCCCACGAGACCTCTCTACATCTCG
>OJFC01000016.1_pt1 | contig 29008 bp, 29 predicted proteins | sample 1594021 | NCBI WGS metagenome assembly OJFC01 (sample SAMN05416739, study PRJEB24817) | seawater metagenome | isolation source: Sea water | place: Canada:Atlantic | collected 2013-07 | reverse complement strand
AATCATGGGTGATACACTGATGTCCCTCATTACAATTTTCTTTGCCACCACATTGGGTCGCGTCAATTTGTTCATCGACTGAAGAAATAATATTTTTAACACTAATATTGTCATGATTTTTGGCGATACAATAACCGCCGCCTGGCCCACGAACGCTTTTCACTAAACCCTGTTTTCTTAATTTTCCAAAGAGCTGTTCGAGGTATGACAATGAAATTGATTGTCTTTGACTGATTTCAGCCAATTTAATTGGCATGCCTTTTTCATTTAGAGCCAAATCAAGCATTGCAGTGACAGCAAAACGTCCTTTAGTGGTTAACTTCATCAGTTACTCAAATATCATATAAAATCAAATTTTATAATACTTGACTAAATTAATCAAGATTAAAGCTTGCTTTAGGAGGTCTTTGGAGATGCTTTTTTAGGTTTATCTTTTTCCTTAGTGAGCGCTTCAATTGCTCTTTCTTGTTTTGCAACCTTATTAATGAGCGCTTGGATTGATTTAACCATCGGATCATCTTCATCTTTACCGACAGCATAAGGCCTAAAGGTTGACCCTTTTTTAGTTTCCTTAATAGCTCGCGCAGGGATTCCAACGACCGTCGCATCTTTTGTTACATCACTAACAACCACCGCATTCGAACCAATTCTAGCTCCTGCTTTAATCGTAATAGGGCCTAAAACCTTTGCTCCCGCACCAATAACCACTTTATTTTCAAGTGTTGGGTGTCTTTTACCTTGTTTCCAGGAAGTTCCACCTAAAGTGACCCCATGGTAAAGCGTGCAATCATCTCCAATAATTGAGGTTTCACCAATCACCACACCCATACCATGATCAATAAAACACCTTCTTCCAATTTGTGCACCTGGATGAATTTCAATCCCAGTTAGAAACCTACTGATATGAGATAAAAATCTGCCCAACCAAAAAAGCTTAATTGACCATAATTTATGAGACAACCGATGAATTAAAATGGCATGCACACCCGGATATGTAGTCAATATTTCTAGATAAGATCGGGCTGCCGGATCTCTTTCAAAAACAATGGAAAGGTCTTCTTTAAATTTTTTAAACATAATAAGTGAGCTAGGGGTTTATAGTACACAAGCTATGGAAAATTAATAGTTGAATCGTTAAAACTAAGCGGTATGATTATTATTTTCGATAAACTACACGTTTTACTCTTTGTGAGATTGCTGTTAATAATTCGTAAGAAATGGATTCAATAGTTTCTGCCAGTAAATCTGCTTTGTTATCACCTCCAAATACAATTACCTCATCACCTTCTTTACAAACAATTCCCGTGATGTTTACCATCATCATATCCATACAAACATTTCCTATTATTGGAGCTTTAATTCCCTGAACCATTACCCAGCCTTTACCGTTTCCATAAGCTCTGCTAATCCCATCTGCATGACCTATAGGGATCGTTGCTGTTACTATAGTTCCTTCACTTTTAAAAGCTCTATTATACCCAACACTACCTCCCTTTTTAACAGTGTGTATTTGTGAAATTACCGATTTTAACGTTGCAATTGGGCTAAAGCTTTTTTGTTCTTCTGGAATATTACTAAAACCATAAAGACCAATCCCACTTCTAACCATATCGAATTGTGCATCAGGATAATTTAAAATCCCTGATGTATTAGTCATATGTAACTTAGGTTGGTAGTTTAATTTACTTGAAATATTTTTAGCAATATTTTTAAAGCTAGTTATTTGAGATTCTGAAAAATCTTTTTCTGTGAGATCTTCACTCGCTGCAAGGTGCGAAAAAAGAGAAGCAACTTTTATAGTACTTGTCGAATTTAATTCTAAAACAATTTTATTCACCTCATTTTCATTAAACCCCAATCGATTTAAACCCGTATTAAATTTAAGATGAACAGGGTAGTTGACTTGTTTTTTTTCTGAAGCTATTTTTATAAACTGCTTTAGGACACTTTCATTATATAAATTAGGCTCTAAGCATCGATTGATGAGAGTTTCAAAGTTTTCAGGCTGAGGGTGTAGCACTAAAATCGGTGTTTTAATGCCAAAATCTCTTAAAACAACTCCTTCATTCACATAAGCTACTGCTAAATAATCAACCCCTAAAGCTTCTAATTCTTTTGCAATAATTACAGCATCACTTCCATAAGCAAATGCCTTTACAACACCCAATAGCTTTGTGGTATCTTTTATTCTAGATTTTAAATAATGATAGTTTTTACCTAATGCGGTAAGATCTATTTCTAAAACAGTTTCAGTAGTTTTTGGCATCCCTTAGTCTTCCTTTTTTTTAGAAATATCTTCAGGTTCTTGTACATTCATTTTCCGAATTTTTTCTCGAAGCATCAATTTATAATACGCCGCTCTGCTTAATGGCTCGTATTCATCTACTTCTCCTAAAAGCACCAATTCGTCACCTTTAGCTTTGCGGTAACTGTAATTTGCTAAATTCCCAGTTCGGGTACACACTGCGTGTACTTTAGTGACATACTCAGCAGTTGCCATTAATGCAGGCATTGGACCAAAGGGGTTTCCTTTAAAATCCATATCCAATCCAGCAACAATTACGCGCACGCCTCTATTGGCTAAATCGTTACAAACTTTTACAATTTCATCATCAAAAAATTGAGCTTCATCAATGCCAACAACATCACAATCGTCTGCTAAAATGGGAATATTTGCTGCGGCAGGAACCGGAGTTGAATGAATTTCGTTGCTATCATGAGAAATCACCGACTTATCATCATACCGAGTATCGATCATTGGTTTGAAAATTTCTACTTTTTGTTTGGCAAATTTTGCACGTCTTAATCTTCTGATTAATTCCTCTGTCTTACCTGAAAACATAGAGCCTGCGATGACTTCAATCCATCCAAATTGTTCTTTTTGATTAACGGTATTTTCGAGAAACATAAAATTAATTTAAACTAAAACAGAATTCCTTGACGTTTACATAAAGGTTGTGTAAATTTATAAAAACAAAACAGAAAATTTGCTTTATTTTAATAAGTTATGAAGAAGAAAGTCCTATCCCAAATAAACGCGCTTGCTAAGAGCATTATTGCTTCAGAAAATGACATCGATATTATTAAAACAAAACACACATTAATTCAGCTTTATGAAAAGTTAACGGTTTTAGAATTTTTAGAAACAAGTGTAAAAACCAAATTTGAGAAACCTAAAAGATCCGCAACCGACTCTAAAACTTATCGAGAACAAAATTGGTTTCAGGATCCAGATCCAGTCCCACAACCATCGCATGAAGATGCTTTGGTAGAGCCTTTAATGGAAAAAATAAAAGATTTAGTAGCTCAAATGCCTAGTCAAAGTGACCCAGATGGATCGGCAGTGGAAGAGTTGTTAAAAGAAATGCTTCCTAAAAAAGAAACCTTTAAAAACGATTTAGAAGAATTTGCAGCTTCCTATCAAGAAAATCTAGTATTTGAAAGAAAACAAGAAGTTGAAAAAGAAGAAATTGATTTTGAGATGGAAAAAGAAAGGGATTCAACTCAAAACAAACCTACCTCTATAAACGACAAATTAAATAAAGGACTTAATATAGGATTAAACGACCGCATCGCTTTTATAAAGCATCTTTTTGAAAGTAATACAGATGATTATACCCGGGTTTTATCACAGATAAATTCGATGACTACTTTTAAAGAAGCATCTTCATTTGTTGAAAATAACATTAAGCCAGATTACAATAATTGGGAAGACAAAGAAGAATATGCCGATCGTTTTTTATCAATAATTGAAAAACGATTTAACTAGTATGATGGGCAAACTTTATTTGGTACCTACTCCGATCGGTAATTTAAAGGACATCACTTTTAGAGCCATTGAAGTTTTAAAAGAAGTAGATTTAATCCTCGCCGAAGACACTCGTACTAGTGGGAAATTATTAAAGCATTATGATATTTCTACACACATGCAATCTCATCACATGCATAACGAGCATAAAACAGTTGATCATTTAGTAAGAAGAATTATAAACGGTGAAACGATCGCATTAATAAGTGACGCAGGCACTCCCGCAATTAGTGACCCCGGGTTTTTATTAACCCGCGCCTGTGTGGAAGCTGGAATAGAAGTAGATTGTTTGCCTGGAGCTACGGCTTTTGTGCCCGCATTAGTAAATAGTGGCTTGCCAAACGATAAATTTGTTTTTGAAGGTTTTCTCCCAGTTAAAAAAGGAAGGCAAACAAGACTATTGCTTTTAGCGGAAGAAACGCGAACTATAATTTTTTACGAATCTCCTCATAAACTCCTTAAAACACTAAACCATATTGTAGAATTTTTTGGTTCCGACAGGGCAGTTTCAGTGTCTAGAGAAATTACCAAATTACACGAAGAAACCATACGCGGTACAGCCACTGAAGTATTAGCATATTATACAGCAAAGCCTCCTAAAGGCGAACTAGTGATGGTAGTTGGAGGAAAAAAATAAAAACTTTTTTAGATTCATATTAATGAATAAAAATAATAAGTTTATTTATTGTAAATTTATCTTTTAACCTCTCTTTTAACAATTAGATTATTATTCAACCTTATATTAATAAAAGTTTGAAATGGATTGTTTTTTAAACCTTAACATCGCATGCGTTGGACTATAAAACCAAAACCAGATCCAAATAAAGTAGCTTGTTTATCTAAGGAATTGGGAGTAGATGCTACTACATCATTTCTCTTAATACAACGTGGAATTGAAACTTTTGAGGCTGCTAAAAACTTTTTTAGACCCGATTTAAAAGACCTTCATGATCCTTTTTTAATGAAGGATATGGAGAAAGCGGTTGCAAGAATTGAGGAAGCCATTCTTAATCAAGAAAATATATTGGTTTTTGGAGATTACGATGTAGATGGCACTACGAGTGTTGCTTTATTGTCTTCTTATTTATTAACGTATTATCCCAATGTAGCTACTTATATTCCGGATAGATATGATGAAGGTTATGGCATTTCCTATAAAGGAATTGATTTTGCAGAGGACAATAATTTCTCCTTAATTATTGCTTTAGATTGTGGTATTAAAGCCATTGATAAAGTTGATTACGCTTCAAAAAAAGGAATTGATTTTATTATTTGTGACCATCACCGACCTGGAGCTAAAATCCCAAATGCCAAAGCAGTACTTGATCCCAAACGTGATGATTGCAATTATCCTTTTAAAGAATTATGTGGTTGTGGAGTTGGATTTAAATTAATTCAAGCCTTGGCTTCCAAAAAAGGAGAAACTATTGAAGATTTGTTACTGTATTTAGATTTGGTGGCGACAGCAATAGGCGCTGATATAGTTCCAATAGTTGATGAAAACAGAATTTTAGCATTTCACGGTTTAAAAGTAATCAATCAAAATCCTCGGCCTGGTTTTAAAGCCATTATAGAACAAGTTAAAAAGGAAACATTAACCATAACCGATGTGGTTTTTATAATCGCACCTCGAATCAATGCGGCAGGTAGAATGAAACATGGAAATCATGCGGTTACACTACTTTGTGAAACCGACACAAACCTTGCTATTCAATATGCTAATGATATCGACACTTATAATTCCGATAGGCGTGATGCCGACAAGCGCATTACTCTTGAAGCTTTAGATCAAATAGAGAAACAGAAAAAAAAAGAAGGTTATACCACGGTTGTCTATAAAGAAAATTGGCATAAAGGTGTTATCGGTATAGTAGCTTCTAGATTAATAGAAACGTATTATAGACCGACTTTAGTTTTTACAAAAAGTGGTGATGTTTTAGCAGCTTCAGCCAGAAGCGTAAAAGGATTTGATGTTTACAATGCTTTGGAACAATGTTCAGCGTTTATAGAACAATTTGGCGGACATAAATATGCAGCTGGATTAACCTTATTGGAAGCTAATTATGGAAAATTTAAAGCTCAATTTGAAAAAGTTGTTTCAGAAACAATAGACCCCAAATTACTCATCCCTGAGATCAGCATTGATTCACAACTTAATTTAACAGACATCACTCCTAAATTTTATAGAATAATAAGTCAGTTTGCACCCTTTGGACCGGGTAATATGACACCCGTTTTTATGACTGAAGATATGCAAGATACTGGTTATGGAAAACAAGTAGGTGAAGATAAAACTCATTTGCGACTTACCGCTACACAAAATGGGAAAGGAAAACTAGTAGGTATTGGTTTTGGTTTGGGAGATCAAATTGAGCTCATCAAAAATAAAAAAACATTTAAAGCAGCCTATACAATTGATGAAAACGAGTGGAATGGAAATGTAAGCCTGCAATTAAAACTAAAGGATATTAAACCCTAAGTATTTCATCATTTATTAGCAATTCTTCATTTCGCAATCGCAGAATAATTTGAGCAACTGCGATGGTGTCTTTTTCACAATAACGCATAATCCTGTCGACATCATTCTCCTTATAAAAAACATCCCGCACTTCACCTCCGTCTATATCATCTTTTGGTGATGGTATCCCCAAAACATGAGTCATTAATTTTAAAGAGGTATAGGTTTTATAATCTCCAAACTTCCACAATTCCAGTGTATCGAGATGAGCTACTTCCCATGGTTTCTTGCCAAATAGATTCAATTTAAAAGGAATGTCAATTTTATTAATAATCATTCTTCTAGCAATATATGGGAAATCAAATTCTTTACCATTATGAGCACATAATAGGTGATATGCTTTATTAAAATGAGTTTCAAGTAAGGTTTTAAACTCATTGAGAATAGCATCTTCTTCGCCATGAAAGGAGGTTACTCTAAAACTTCGGACATCACCTTTAAAAACGAAATACCCAACCGAAATGCATACGATTTTTCCAAATTCGGCCCAAATTCCGGCTCTATCATAAAATTCTTCTGGAGTGAATTCCTCTTTTCTTTGATAATTGGTTTTTTGTTCCCAAAGTTGTTTTGCGGAATCATCTAATTCCGAAAAATTAGCAAATAAAGGAACCGTTTCAATATCTAGAAATAACACGTTTTCTAGTTTAATTTTTTTCAACATAATTTAGTTATTGCAATCGGGGAGAGATTATAAAGATAGTTAAATTAAAAGAGTGATTGTTGTTTAACAGGAGATTCGTGTTCTAAAAGCCATTTTTTTCGATGCAATCCACTAGCATAACCGGTTAATGATCCATCTTTCCCAATAACCCGATGACAAGGTATTATGATTGATATAGGGTTTTTTCCATTAGCAGATGCAGCAGCTCTAATTAATTTGGATCTCCTAAACGATTGGCTATGGTTTGATACGAAATTGTTTTCGAAAAAGATATTTCTTGTAATTTATGCCATACTTTTTTCTGAAACTTAGTTCCTTCTGGGTGGAGCTTTAAATTGAATTCAGTTCTTTTTCCTAAAAAATATTCTTCCAATTGTTTAACTGTATCTTTTCGTGAATTTGGAATCTTTGTAGTGGTTTTTTCTTCAGTTTTTAAAAATAAACAGAAGATACCCCTTCTTTATTTCCTTTAATTTCAAGGTTCCCAATAGGTGTATTTAAGTGTACTATATCCATAAATTACCAGCCACTGTATTTTGGAGGTTCAATTTCGTTTAAATTTAAGTAAACAATAAGTTGCCCTCTATGGTGCGTTACGTGATCTTGCAGTAGATTTAATAGTTGCAATTTACTTTTGGGTCCTGCAAAGAAATCAACTGTTGCTTTTAATTCTTCATCAGGAGTGTTTTTAACAATTTTAATCACAGCATCAAAAGCATTTTCTAGGGCTAAAATTGTTTCACTTTTGGTTTGTGGTAATTCTTTTTCCTCTTTCTTATATTCAATATCTGTAAAATAAGTAGTACTGAGCCAATCCATATTGCCTTTAATGTGTACTAACTGTTCTTTAAAACTCATTTGTCTTTTAGTAGGTTTAAAATTGTAATGCCCTTCAGGCATTCCTTCAGCAATAGCAATAAGGTAAATTTTTGAGTTTTCCCATTTTTCCAAAAAAGCTAGTTTTGGACTTATTTGTTGTGCGATAATTGCGGAAGAATTTATTACAATTAGTAAAACTAAAAGTGCTATTTTGTTCATTCTTTTTGTTTTAATAAAGAAACAATAAATTTATTTATAATTTTTAATGTGTTAAAACTATAAAACTGATTTTATTAGTTTTTATTTATCAAAAAAGTCAGACCTTTATAAATTGCAATATAAGCGTATGTTAACACTAGATAGTTTTAAATCTCTTGAGAATGGAGAAATAAATAAGAAAGAATTTTTAAAGCTCATTAAATCAAATAGTTCTCCTGCAAAACTAGAAGAAGTTTTATATGATTTAGATTATGAACAACAACTTTATAAGCTACAAGCCGAATTGGTTAATCTTCAAAAATGGATAACCAAAAATAAAAAAAGAGTTTGTGTTATATTTGAAGGAAGGGATGCCTCTGGTAAAGGAGGTTCTATAAGAAGAATGACAGAACACTTAAATCCTAGAGCCAGAAGAGTTGTTGCGCTTGCCAAACCTACAGAAGTAGAACAAGGCCAGTGGTATTTTAGAAGGTATATTAAAGAAATGCCCAACCCTGGAGAGCTTGTTTTTTTCGACAGAAGCTGGTACAATAGAGCGGTTGTAGAACCTGTTATGGAATTCTGTTCTAAAGAACAATACAATAAGTTTATGATTCAAGTTCCCAAATTTGAAAACATGCTTTATGAAGATGGAGTTATATTAATTAAGTTTTGGTTTTCGGTAACAAAAGAGGAGCAATTAAAAAGGTTTGAATCTCGATTAGCAAGTCCATTAAAACGTTGGAAATTTAGCCCTGTAGACCAAGAAGGACAAAATAAATGGGATGCTTACACTCATTATAAAGATCAAATGTTTGCTAATACTCATACTGCATTTAGTCCTTGGATTATAATTAAAACAAATAATAAAAAGGAAGCACGTTTGGAAAGTTTGCGATATTTACTTTCTAGGTTTGAATATGAAGGGAAAGGAAATGCTGGAACCACATTATTAATAGATCCAAATATTGCGCAACGTTATCATGAACTTTAAAGAAAATCGAGACTAATGAAGGATGAAATCACCGAAAAAGACCTCAAACTATTAAATAAAAAAAAGAGTTTAAAACTTTTTTTATCTAGAGAAAATGTTAGTATTTCTAGAACGCTTAGATATCTACGCTATGAAAATAGATTGATCCAATTACAAGAAGAATTAATTAAACTTCAAAAGTGGGTAAAAATCAACAACGAAAAAATAGTTTTTGTTTTTGAAGGGCGTGATGCTGCTGGAAAAGGTGGAGCAATAAGAAGAATCACGGAACACTTAAATCCAAGAGAGTTTAAATTAGTCGCTTTATCAAAACCTTCCGATGAAGAAATTGGGCAATGGTATTTTCAACGATATATTAATTTGTTGCCTATGGAAGGGACTATGGTGTTCTTTGATAGAAGCTGGTATAACAGAGCAATTTTAGAGCCTGTTAATGGTTTTTGTACCGATGAACAATATGAAATATTTATGAATCAGGTAAATGATTTTGAAAGAATGGTAACTGAATCTGGAGCTCGAATCATAAAATTTTATTTTTCAATTTCTAAAAGTGAACAAGAAAAAAGATTCCAAGATATTATTGATAGCCCTATAAAAAAATGGAAGTTTAGTGCCTTAGATAAAAAAGCATTAGAACTTTGGGGCGATTATACAGATTATAAAGATAAAATGTTCTCTAAAACCAATACTATAATTGCTCCATGGAAAGTAATTAAAGCCAATAGAAAAACGAGGGCTAGGATAGAAGCTATAGAGCATGTATTAACTAATATTCCTTATGACAATAAAAATTTAGAAGTATTAAAACATGTGCATTTTGAAGATTAGCGACTAGTTATCAAATTTCAAATTGTATGGAAGGTATAAAATTTCATATCTTTAATAAATTTCTCGCAATTATGAAACCAATAACATTTAAATTATTAGGAATTTCATTCCTTTTTATCTTCGGGATTCAATCTGAAATTATATACTCGCAATCCCAAAAAGAACCGTATTATGATGCTTTAACATATAGACTTCTTGGTCCATTTCGCGGAGGAAGAAGCGCTGCAGTTACTGGCGTACCTAATAAACCAAACTTGTTTTATTTTGGAGCCACTGGCGGTGGTGTCTGGAAAACGGAAGATGGAGGTAGAAAATGGAAAAATATTTCCGATGGATTTTTTGGAGGTTCTATTGGTGCTATTGCGGTGAGTACAGACGACCCTAATGTAATGTATGTTGGAGGAGGTGAATCTACTGTGAGAGGAAACGTTTCTTCAGGTTACGGAGTTTGGAAAACAGAAAATGCTGGACAATATTGGGAACATATTGGATTGAAAAAAAGTCGTCACATCCCTAGAATTGTAATTCATCCAAGAGATCATAATACGGTATTTGCAGCTGTTTTAGGGAACATATATAAACCTACAGCAGATAGAGGTATTTATAAAAGTACTGATGGAGGAAAAACCTGGGAGAAAAAACTTTTTGTAAATGAAAATGCTGGAGCAGTCGATTTAATTATAGATGCTACCAATCCACGTATTCTATACGCATCTACTTGGAATTTAAGAAGGACTCCATATAGTTTGAGTAGTGGTGGTGATGGTTCTGCACTTTGGAAGAGTGTCGATAGCGGAGAAACTTGGAAAGAAATTTCAAAAAACGAAGGATTTGCTAAAGGAATTTTAGGAAATATTGGAGTTACTGTTTCGCCGGTAAATAACAATATAGTTTGGGCAATAGTTGAAAACAAAGATAAAGGAGGTGTTTATAAAAGCACCAACGGAGGCGAAACTTGGAAACTTATCAATAGCGAAAGAAAACTAAGGCAGCGTGCTTGGTATTATTCTCGGATTTATGCTGACCCTCAAGATGCAGAAGTTGTTTATGTATTAAATGTAAGGTACCATAAAAGCACCGATGGCGGAAAAACATATAGCACTTTTAATGCTCCACATGGAGATCATCATGATTTGTGGATAGCTCCTGAAAACCCAAAACGAATGGTAATGGGTGATGATGGCGGTGCTCAAACAACCTATGATGGAGGTGAAACTTGGAGTACGTATCATAATCAGCCAACAGCTCAATTTTATAGAGTTACAACAGACGATTCTTTTCCATATCGAATCTATGCTGCACAACAAGACAATTCAACGATCCGGATATCTCATAGAAACGAAGGATGGAATATTGATGAAGATGATTGGGAAGAAACAGCTGGTGGAGAAAGCGCACACATCACCATCGACCCTGAAAATAACGATATTGTTTATGGAGGTAGTTATGATGGTTTTTTAACTAGATACAATCATAAAACTAAAACGATAAGAAGCGTAAGTGTATGGCCAGATAATCCAATGGGTCATGGAGCAGAAGATATGAAATATCGTTTCCAATGGAACTTCCCAATGTTCTTTTCAAAACACAATACCAAAAAACTATATACATTTTCTAATCACGTTCATGTAAGTACTAATGAAGGTGAAAGTTGGAACGTATTAAGTCCCGATTTAACGAGAAACGATTCAACTAAATTAAAATCATCAGGCGGACCCATAACTCAAGATAATACCTCTGTTGAATATTACTGTACCATTTTTGCAGCAGCAGAATCTCCAATTAAAGAAGGGCTTCTATGGACAGGATCTGACGATGGATTAATTCATGTTTCAAAAAATGATGGAGAAACTTGGGAAAATGTTACCCCTAAAGGCATGCCAGAATGGATGATGATTAATAGTATAGAGCCTTCCGTTTATAATGAGGGGACTTGTTATGTTGCTGGGACAAAGTACAAAACAGGAGATTTTGAACCTTATTTATACAAAACGAATGATTATGGAAAGTCGTGGAAAAAAATTACCAATGGGATTCCTAGCGAATATTTTACAAGAGTATTAAGAGAAGATCCTATAAAAGAAGGATTTTTATACGCTGGTACTGAAACAGGAATTTATTATTCACATAATGAAGGGACTTACTGGCAACCTCTTCAATTAAATTTACCTATTGTTCCAATTACAGATTTAGCAGTAAAGAATAACAATTTAATAGTAGCTACACAGGGTAGAAGTCTTTGGATTTTAGATGATTTAAGCCTATTACATCAGGCTTTAGATATCGATAATAAAGAAAACATATTATTTAAACCTAAAGATACCTACCGAATAGGAGGCTCTTCAAGTGACAAATCCTTAACAACAGGGACTAATCATCCGTCTGGAGTAATCACCTATTTTTATGTTAAAAACCCAGAAGAGAAAGAAATAAAATTGAGTTATTTAAATTCAAAAAACGATACTATTAAAACGGTCAGTACAAAAAACAAAAAAGATAAATTTAAAGTGAAGGAAGGTTCCAATAATTATGTTTGGAATACTCGAGGTAAATCCGCTGAAAATTTTGAGGGAATGATACTTTGGTGGGCAAGTTTAAATGCACCTAAAGCAGTGCCAGGAAATTATAAAGTGGTTTTAAGTGTTGAGGATGAAAATTACACCCAAAGTTTTGACATAGTTTCAAATCCAAATTCTGAAACAGATGTTATTGGCATGCAAAAACAGTTTGATTTTATTACTGACATTAATGAAACGGTAGACAGTGCTCATAAATCTATAAAAAAGATTAGAGCTATTAATAAGCAATTAACTAAATTTCAAGAACAATACAAAGATGATGAACGAGTGGAGGAATTAAAAGAAAAGGCTAAAAAGTTAAGTGAGGATTTTTCAGAAATTGAAAAAACCTTATATCAAACTCAAAACAAAAGTGGACAGGATCCTTTAAATTTTCCAATTAAACTAACTAATAAACTTGGGCACTTAAACAGTTTGGTCGGTATGGGAGATTTTCCTCCAACCTTGCAAGATTTGGCTGTTAAAGATGAATTAACTCGAAAAATTAATTTAGAATTAGAAAAATTTAACGCACTTGTTTCAGATGAAATTAAGATGTTTAATGCAGAATTTAATTCATTAAACTTAAACTATTTGTTTACTGAGGGAGATACTAATTAGCATACTAAGTGGTTTGGTTATTGATATAATCTTTTTAAAATAAATAAATGAGTTTTTTAAATAAATCCCTAAGGTCACGTATTTTTTTATCCATGATACTTCTAGTAATAGGGGCATCTATTCTTATTGTTGTTGTTACTGTATTTCAATATAGAGAAAACACACAGGATTATCACAGAGAGCGATTAATTAGAAAAGAAACAGCTATTCGAGAAAACATTGATTATGTGATTAAAAACACAACCTATCCTGTTGAGACCGATAAAATTGAATTCATTTTTAAAAACAAAATTTTTGAAATTAAAGACATTCATCAATTAGATGTTTTTTTATATGATTTAGAAGGCAATCTTTTAATTTCTTCTCAAGCCTCTTTTATTAAAGACACCACTCATTCAAAAATTTCTAAGAAAGCTTTAGAAGGTTTAAAAAAATCAATAGATAAACATTTTATAGAGAAGTTTGTTGAAAAAGATTTTGAATACCAATCGTCATTTACCTATATCACAGATTCTCATTTTAAACCCATTGCTATCCTAAACTTACCTTATTTAGAAGATGATGAATTTTTAAACAAGGAGCTAAAAGAATATTTAGGGAGGTTAGGAATCGCTTATATTTTTATGCTTTTGTTTGCTATTGTTTTGGCTTATTTTTTATCTAAATATATCACTCGATCTTTAAATACAATCTCAGAGAAGATCAAGGAAACTAGGCTAAATAAAAGAAATAAAAAAATATTAATTCCGCTTCGATCTCAGGAAGTATCAACCTTGGTAAATGCCTATAACGAAATGATTGATGAATTAGAAAGTAGTGCAGCCCAATTGGCAACTAATGAGCGAGAAGCAGCGTGGAGAGAAATGGCAAAACAAGTAGCTCATGAAATTAAAAACCCTTTAACACCAATGCGTTTAACGGTACAAAGTTTTGAACGAAAATTTGATCCGAATGATCCAGATATTCATGAAAAAATGAAAGAGTATAGTCATAGTTTAATACAACAAATAGACACAATGAGCTCTATTGCATCTGCTTTTTCAACCTATGCTCAAATGCCAGCACAACAGGATGAAACGCTAAATGTTATTAAGATAACCAAACTGGCTTTGGATATTTTTAACGAAGCGTATATTTATTTTACTTCAGAAAAAAAAGAAGTAATCATCAAATTTGACAGAACACAACTGATTAGGGTTATTACTAATTTGGTGAAGAATAGTATACAGGCAATACATGAAAACCATCAAGAAGACCCAAAGATTGAAGTAAAAGTTTATCAAGATGAATCTTTTGCGATCATTTCTGTTATGGATAATGGCACCGGTATCACTGACGAAAATAAAGCCATGGTTTTTGAGCCAAAATTCACAACTAAAACGAGTGGTATGGGATTGGGATTAGCCATGGTTAAGAAAATTGTGGAAACTTATGAAGGTGAAATTAGTTTTAAAACCCTCAAGGGAGAAGGAACTACTTTTATTGTAAAATTACCTCTAAAATAAGTTGCTTTTCGTAATTTTGTTCAGTGTTCATTTTTAAGGATGCTTAAAATAATTGCTATTTAACGCAGAAATAAAATCTTTTTCAATCATTATTATTTATTATGAAATTCAACAATATTCTTTCAGAAACCACCAAAGGTTTAACGACAATTACTATTAATAGAACTTCAAAATTAAACGCTTTAAATAAAGAAACAATTAATGAATTGCATCAAGCTTTTAAGATAGCTGAAGAAGATAGAACCATAAAAGTGATTATTATTACTGGTAGTGGAGAAAAAGCTTTTGTTGCTGGTGCTGACATTAGTGAATTTGCAGATTTTTCGATTGCAGAAGGTAAAAATTTAGCCGCAAAAGGGCAAGCTTTATTATTCGATTTTGTTGCTAATCTTGCTACACCTGTTATTGCTGCAGTTAATGGATTTGCATTAGGTGGAGGATTAGAATTGGCAATGGCTGCTCATTTTAGAATAGCAAGTGATAATGCTAAAATGGGATTACCTGAAGTATCCTTAGGGGTTATTCCTGGTTATGGAGGAACACAACGATTACCTCAATTAATTGGTAAAGGTCGTGCTATGGAAATGATTATGACCGCTGGAATGATTGATGCCAAAACTGCTCATAATTACGGTTTGGTAAATCATGTAACTACTCAAGAAGAATTAATGGAGTTTACTCAAAAAATTGCTTCTAAAATTATGAGAAATTCTTCTGTTGCCATTGCATCTGCAATTGCAGCAATAAATGCTGGATTTGAAGGTGGAGAAAATGGTTTTGATGCGGAGGTTACTCAATTTGGTATCTGTTTTGGAACTGCTGATTTTAAAGAAGGAACAACTGCCTTTTTGGAAAAAAGACGTGCAGATTTTCCAGGAGAATAATTATAAATCACCATTCCATTCACCATAGAATTGCTCTAAAAAACCTTCCATATATCGATGGCGATTTTCTGCAATCTGTTTTCCAGTAACGGTGTTCATTTTGTTTTTTAATAACAATAGCTTCTCGTAAAAATGATTAATGGTTGGAGCTGTAGAATTTTTATATTCTTCCGGGGTCATATTTAAGTTTGGCTTTATTTCTGGGTCGTAAAGTGTCCGGTTTTTATACCCACCATAATTAAAAGAACGAGCAATACCTATTGCACCAATCGCATCTAATCGATCAGCATCTTGTACAACAAATAACTCATTCGAGAAAAAGGTTTGTTTTTTATTACCTCCTTTAAATGAGATATTTTCAATAATTTTTATAACATGAGTAATAATATCATCAGGTACTTTTTCTGAAACCAAAAAAGCGCTAGCTTTTTTGGGTCCTATGGTTTCATCACCATTATAGAACTTTGAATCTGCAACATCATGCAGTAAAGCTCCTAATGATACTATAAAAGAATCAACTTTTTCAGTTTTAGAAATTAATCCAGCATTTTTATAAACACGCTCAATATGAAACCAATCATGTCCTCCTTCGGCGTTTGCAAGTTCTTTTTTAACAAATGAGATGGTATGCGCTATGATTAATAAATCATTCATTTTATAAGTATCTCCGAATTTATTTGAGACTCTATAGTATCGATAAGTGTTTCTGTGTCAAAATCGGATATTTTCATAAAAGGATGTAACTTATAGCGAACTCTTACCCCTAAAGGCATTGGAAACATCCCATGTTTTTGTAGTTTCCATGAATTATTAATAGTAACAGGAAGCACATAGGCTTCTGGCATTTTTTTAATTAAAACGGCCAGTCCCTTACGTTGAAATTTTTTAGGCACATTAGTTTTGCTTCTTGTTCCTTCTGGAAAAATAACAGCACTTCGATTATGTTGGTTAAGGTAATCGGCAAAATTTATTAAAGCAGTTATAGCTTGCCTCGGATTTTTACGATCGATTAAAATAGCACCGCCGTACCTTAAATTATAGGAAACAGAGGGAATCCCTTTTCCTAATTCGATTTTTGAAACAAATTTAGGATGAATGTTTCTTAAATGCCAAATCAACGGAGGGATATCCCATAAGCTTTGATGATTAGAAACTACTATTATCGGTACGTCTTTAGGGTAATTTTTAAGAGTTTTTAACTGAAATGAAGTCCCTAAAACCCGAAGACTAGCAAGAATGAAAAAATTCAGAAAATCAACACTTTTTTTGTGAGCCTTATAGCCAATTAATGTATTGCAAACCCATTGGATTAGATGAAAAACTACTAAAACCAGTCCAAATAACAGATAAAATATAACAGTCATCGGATAACTGAGGATGTGAGCAATTTGTTTCATAAAAATTGCCCGCAGATGCGGGCATTATTTTTTAACAAACTTCGTTGTATGCGTCTTTTAGATTGTCTGCGATCATATCTGCAGGACGACCTTCAATATGATGACGTTCTAGCATATGTACCAATTCACCATCCTTAAACAAGGCCATACAAGGTGAACTTGGTGGAAAAGGAATCATATGCGCTCTAGCAGCATCAACAGCTTCTCTGTCAACTCCAGCAAAAACAGTAACGATATGATCTGGTTTTTTATCATTTTGAATAGACATAGCTGCAGCAGGACGCGCATTTGCAGCAGCACAACCACAAACGGAGTTTACAACTACCAAGGTAGTTCCAGGCTTGCTTAATGTATTGTTTACGTCGTCTGCGTTAAATAATTCTGTGAAACCAACTTTTGTTAGGTCTTCACGCATTGGCTTTACTAATTCTGGAGGATACATGTTTTTTAGTGATTTATGTTGTAACAAATTTTATACAAAGGTAACTAATTATAAAATAAAATATAGTTCATTTAGAATTTTGGGTTTTCTTTAATGGAGAATTGAAGCCCTCAATTTTTTTGATTTACTATATTTGCAACATTATTAAATGACTAGAAATAGATTATGATTAGATGGATAGCTGCAATTATTGGATATTCAATTTTTAGATTTCCAGGAGCGATTATTGGTTTTTTGTTAGGAAGTTTATTTGAAGGAAGGAACTCATCAAGCGGAAGCAGAAGGAGCATTTTTACTCAAAGCAAACAAGGAGTTTCATCAGCCGAATTTGAATTAAACTTATTGTCTTTAGCCTCATTAGTTATTAAAGCTGATGGTAATGTAAATCAAAAAGAATTGGATTTTGTACGCCAGTATTTTGTTCAAGCCTATGGGAAAGAACATGCCAATGCAACCTTTAAAGTGTTTAATGAAGAGATAAAAAAGAAACAATTATCTGCACAAAAAATAGCTACTTTTTTGCGAAACAGAATGAGGTATGAATCTCGTTTACAAATCATACATTTTTTGTTTAGTGTTGCGAAAGCAGATGGACATATAAGCGAGCCTGAAGTTAGAGAAATAAATAATATAACCAGTTTTTTAGGAATTAATTATCGCGATTTTGAAAGTATAAAAGCGATGTTTTTCAGCAATCCGGATCGTGCTTATAAAATTCTTGAAATCGAAAAAACTGCTACTTCTGCTGAAATTAAAAAGGCTTACCGTACCATGGTAAAAAAGTATCACCCCGATAAATTACAGCACATGGACGAGGTTTATAGAAATGGAGCTGAAGAAAAATTTAGAAAAGTACAAGAAGCTTACGAACAACTTCAGAAAGAAAGAGGGTTTTAGCGTATTCCCTTCATTTTTTGTAAATTTAAGTCTTAAACTCAAGTAATGCCAGATTTTCCTCCCATCATACTTTATGCAATTCCTTTTTTTGTTTTTGCGATGCTATTGGAGTTTTTTATAACTATAAAAAAGAATATCAAGTCCTATGCCGCTAAAGATGCTTTTTCATCGATTGCTATGGGCTTGGGAAATGTATTTATTGGTTTTGTGAGTAAACTGATTGTATTTTCAGCCCTTTATTATGTATATGAAAACTTTCGTTTTTTTACCATACCAGTGACTTGGTGGAGTTTTATTTTGTTGTTTTTTTTAGATGATTTATCCTATTATTGGTTTCATAGAATTTCTCATGAAAACAGATTGTTTTGGGCATCTCACGTAGTTCATCATTCTTCAAAACACTATAATTTAAGCACTGCCTTACGGCAAACTTGGACGGGAGGATTTTATAGTTTTATTTTTTGGTTGTGGCTACCATTGATAGGCTTTCATCCTGGGATGATCATTTTTCAGATGGGAATAAGTTTATTATATCAATTTTGGATCCATACCGAATTAATAAAAAAAATGCCCAACTGGTTTGAAACTTTTTTCAACACTCCATCTCATCATAGAGTTCATCACGGAAGCAACCCAATATACTTAGACAGAAATCATGCGGGAATATTGATTATTTGGGATAGAATGTTTGGAACCTTCCAGCCCGAATTAGAGGAAGAGAAAGTTAATTATGGATTGGTTGACGATATTAACACTTACAATCCAGTCATCATTGCTTTTAATGAATGGGTAGTTATGTTAAATGATGCTTTTTCTGGAAATAAATCTTTAGCAAATAGAATAAAATATTTCTACAAACCACCAGGTTGGAAACACGATGGTTCTGGAAAATTATCTGACGACTTGCGAGAAGAATGGTTAAAAAAAAACAATTAAACTTGACTCACTCGCAACGTATTTACCATTCCTTTATCTATTATTGGCATGGCAGCAAGGTTAATTAAAAACTCACCAGGCTTTACATAGCCTTTGTTAGCAGCTATTTTATTAAGATCCTTAACTGTTTCATCGGTACTTACAAAACTATTGTAGTAAAAAGAATTTACTCCCCACAACAGACTAAGCCTTGATAATATTCGCTTATTAGAAGTGAAAACTAAAATATGAGCAGCTGGTCGCCAAGCAGAAATCTGAAAAGCGGTATAACCACTATTGGTTAAGGTGCAAATTGCTTTAGCTTCTATTTCATTGGCCATAATTGAGGCATGGTAACAAATAGATTTAGTAATGTATCTATTTGTTCTAATAGTTGGTGGTTCTTCGGGTACTGTAATTAAAGATGATCCTTCTACTTTTTTTAAGATGGCAGCCATTTTTTTAATGACTTCAACAGGGTATTTTCCAACGGATGTTTCACCAGAAAGCATTACAGCATCAGCTCCATCCATAACAGAGTTAGCGACATCATTTACTTCTGCTCTGGTAGGAGTAAGTGAATCGATCATCGTCTCCATCATTTGAGTGGCAATAATTACAGGAATTCTAGCCTCCTTAGCAATAAGCACAAGTTTTTTCTGAATTAAGGGCACTTCTTCTGCAGGAACTTCCACTCCTAAGTCACCCCTTGCAACCATGATTCCATCACAGTATTGAACAATTTTTTTAATATTTGCAACCCCTTCTGGTTTCTCAATTTTTGCAATAATAGGAACTTTGTATTTACTATTATTTTTAATAAGTTTTTGAAGTTTTTTTAAATCTTTTGCATAACGTACAAAAGATAATGCGATCCAGTCTACACCTTGATCTAAAGCAAAAAGAGCATCTTTTTTATCTTTTTTAGTAAGTGCTGGTAATGATACTTTAGTATTTGGTAGATTAACTCCTTTTTTAGATTTTAAAAACCCACCTTGAATCACTTTAGTTTTTACTTCGTTCACACCATTAGTACTTATAATTTCAAAAATAAGTTTTCCATCATCTACCAATATTCTTTCCCCTTTTTTTACATCATTAGGGAAGTCATCATAATTCATGTAAACCCGTTCTTGATTTCCTATAAACTCTTCTCCAGTAAAAAAACTCACCATATCTTCAGGTTGAAACGCTACACCTTCCTTCATTATTCCTACTCTTAATTTTGGCCCTTGTAAATCTGCTAATATTGCAATATTAGCACCTAACTCTTCACTAAGTTCTCTTATTTGAGCGATATCTTTTTTAACGCTATCATAATTGGCGTGTGAAAAATTAACTCTAAAAACATTTACACCTTCTAGGATCATGTTCTTCATTATCTCTTTGCTACTAATTGCAGGACCTAAAGTGGCTACAATTTTTGTTCTTTTTTGATCTGGCATTAGTTAAATATTAAATTATTTTTAGATTTTATTTTTTCACTTTCAATAGTGTATGCAGAAATAACTTGTTCTATTTCGTTAATAGTAGAAATTAATTTTCTAGTAGACACTTTTTCATAATCTGACTGAATTTTCAGAAAATAATCTACATTTTTAAATTCTTTAAGTAAAAAGGTAGTAATCGTTTTTTCTGAAGAAACATCACTAAATAGTCCTCCAGAACTTTGAAATTTAGCTGTTAATGATTTATTTTTATTTGACACTAAATTATAACTAATATAAGATAATTCATCTTCGTATTCAAAAAGAGGAAATGAAATATCCAATCCTTGGCTTGAAAAATCAACATCTAATTTCTTTCTAGACAAACGCAATGACATGTGCTTGTTTAGCATATAAGCCATTTTATAAGGTTCTTCACTGCAATGAATAGCTATGAGTGAAAACTCTTCTTGAAAATCGCCTTCTAAAATTAGCTTATGATTTGTCATTTACTTTCTTGTTACATTTTTCAAAGTTCGAGAAAATAGTTGAAAGACCAACATTTATATGATGACTAATTGTTTAAATAAATATCTTAGGAATTTAAAAGCATTTGCCTATCAATCCTCTTTTTTAGTTTATAATAAGCCCTTTTTGCTGCAATTTCTTCTGCTTTTTTCTTAGAGGTCGCTCTTGCCTTCGATACGGTTTCTTCTTCTAATTTGAGTTTAACAGCAAAATGCTTTAAAGCATCATTACCGGTGTCTTCATAAACATTGAATTTAAAAACCATTTTGTTTTTTTGGCACCATTCAATAAACAAGCTTTTATAACTTATTATTTTACCTTCTAATTTTTGAATATCTACATAAGGTTTAATTACTCTCTTATAAATAAATTTTTCAACTTGGGAATATCCTTTGTCTAAATAAATAGCTCCAACTAAGGCTTCAAATATGTTTCCGTGAAGATTTTCTCCAAATTGTTTTGTCGGTATGTCTGTTCTTACTAAACGGATTAAGTTTAAATCTTTCCCTAATTCATTTAAATGCTCGCGACTTACTACTTTAGAACGCATTTTTGTAAGGTACCCTTCATTACCACTAGGAACTTTTTTATATAAATGAGCCGCAATAATTGAACTTATGAGTGCGTCCCCTAAAAACTCCATCCGTTCGTAATTTTTTTGATTACCATCGGCGTTAGTTTCATTTTTTGAACGATGCGTAAAAGCTTCCTCAAATAACTGTATACTTTTTGGTCTGTAGCTTATGATCCTTTTTATACTATAAAAAAAAGCCCCGTCCTCTTCGGTACGGGGTGTAAATATATTTTTTATAGAAGCCATATTTTATTTTAAACTCATATTTTTTTAAATACAACACAAGCATTGTGACCGCCAAAACCAAAAGTATTGCTCATGGCAATTTTTACTTCACGTTTTTGCGCTTTGTTTAATGTTAAGTTTAAAGTAGGATCTATTTTTTCGTCAACAGTGGTATGATTAATAGTAGGAGGTATCATGCCGTGGTTAATAGATAGGATTGAAGAAATTGCTTCAATAGCACCTGCGGCTCCTAATAAATGACCTGTCATTGATTTTGTAGAGTTGATGTTAATGTTTTTAGCATATTTACCAAAAACTTTAGTAATAGCTTTTAATTCGGCAACATCACCTAAAGGTGTCGAGGTTCCATGAGTATTGATAGCATCTACATCTTCAGGTTTAATACCAGCATCACGAAGGCTATTTAACATGACTCTTTCTACACCAATTCCTTCTGGATGAGGTGCAGTCATATGATAAGCATCACTAGACATTCCACCACCAATAACTTCAGCATAAATTTTTGCCCCACGCTTTTTAGCATGTTCGTATTCTTCAAAGATAAGCGCTCCAGCACCCTCACCTAATACAAAACCATCCCGAGTAGCATCAAAAGGTCTTGACGCTGTTTTAGGACTTTCGTTTTGAGTAGATAATGCATGCATAGCATTAAATCCTCCCATTCCAGCAATGGTAACTGCTGCTTCACTGCCCCCAGTTACTATTACATCACAATGACCTAAGCGAATATAATTTAAAGCATCAATCATCGCATTAGCAGAAGAAGCACAAGCTGATACCGTTGTAAAATTAGCTCCCATAAATCCATATTTAATAGAAATATTTGCAGGAGCAATATCGGCAATCATTTTTGGAATAAAGAAGGGGTTGAAACGCGGTGTCCCATCCCCTTCTAAATAATTTGTCATTTCATTTTGAAAAGTTTCTAGTCCACCAATTCCAGCTCCCCAAATTACACCAACTCTAAATTTATCTATTTCATCTAAATTTAGGTTAGAATCTTCGATTGCTTCATCGGAAGAAACCAAAGCATATTGTGCAAAACGGTCTAGTTTTCTAGCCTCTTTTCTATTAAAATGCGTTAACGGATCGAAGTTTTTTAGTTCACAAGCAAATTTAGTCTTGAACTTTTCAGTATCAAAATAGGTAATATTTGCGCAGCCACTTTTACCAGTAATCAATGCGTCCCAATAATCAGAAACATTATTACCAATTGGTGTTAGCGCACCTAACCCTGTAACTACAACTCGCTTTAATTCCATAAAAGAAGTAGTTTATTTAGCTGCTTCGATATATGTGATTGCTTGACCAACAGTAGCAATGTTTTCAGCTTGGTCATCCGGTATTTGAATATCAAATTCTTTTTCAAATTCCATAATAAGCTCTACAGTATCTAATGAATCTGCTCCTAAGTCGTTTGTGAAGCTAGCTTCCGTTACAACTTCGTTCTCGTCTACACCTAATTTGTCTACGATAATAGCTTTTACTCTTGATGCAATGTCTGACATAATTCTTGTTTTTAAATTTTAATTATATTTTGCAAAAATAAAATATTTTACTTGAATACAACACTTAAATGTTAAAATGTGAATCTAAAACTAAACATTTTAGATGAGTAAACCTTCATTTCCCGTATTTTTGTAAAATAACTATAGGTGTAAAACCTATTTTAAAAGGCTTTTTTTTATGAAACGTATAGTAATATTTGCTTCTGGAAGCGGTACGAACGCTGAGAATATTATTAAATATTTTCAAAAAAAGAATCTTGCTGAAGTAACGTTAGTTCTTTCAAATAAAAGTGATGCAAAGGTTTTGGATAGAGCAGAAAAATTATCTGTTTCCTCAGAAAGTTTTACAAAAAGTGAATTTATAGATTCTGCTAAAATAACAACCATACTTAGAAAGGAATCGCCTGACTTAATAGTGCTTGCTGGCTTTTTATTAAAATTCCCTGAATTTATTTTAAAAGAGTTTCCAAACAAAGTAATTAATATTCATCCAGCATTATTGCCTAAATATGGAGGAAAAGGAATGTATGGGATGCATATTCATAAATCTGTAGTAAAAAATAAGGAATCTGAAACGGGTATAACGATTCATTATGTAAATGAAAATTATGATGAAGGTGCTGTTATTTTTCAGGAAAGATTTCAACTTTCAGAAAATGATACTGCAGCATCGGTTGCTAGTAAAATACATGAATTGGAGTATGAACTTTTCCCGAAGGTGATTGAAGAAATTTTAAAGAAGGATAAATAAAAACAAAGACACCCGCCTTCGTGGGCATTTCAATGGCAAAAAAACAAAAATATTATGTAGTTTGGTTTGGTAATCCTGCAGGGATAGTTGACTCTTGGAAAGAATGTCAACGTGCAATTAAAGATGTAAAAGGCGCTCAATACAAATCATTTTTAACTTTTGAAGAAGCCAAAAAAGCATTTCGAAAAGAATACAAAGACTATGTTGGAATCAACACTAAAAAGAAAAAACTCTCTAATGAGGAATTAATAAAAATAGGGGAACCTAATTTATATACCATTTCTGTAGATGCAGCTTCAAGTGGTAATCCTGGAATAATGGAATACCGTGGGGTGGATACACAAACTCATCAACAACTGTTTTGTCAAGGACCCTTTGAACAAGGGACTAATAATGTGGGTGAGTTTTTGGCTTTGGTACATGGATTGGCATTTTTAAAACAACATAATAGCGATCGAAAAATTTATAGCGATTCTAAAATTGCAATTGTATGGGTTAAGAAAAAAAAATGCAATACCAAATTAAAGCAGACTTCAAAAAACAAAAAAATATTTGATTTAATACTAAGAGCAGAAAATTGGCTAAAAACCAATAGTTATAAAACGACAATAATAAAGTGGGAAACTAAAGCTTGGGGAGAAATACCCGCCGATTTTGGGAGAAAATAAATTACTGTCACTACATTGCTCAAAAAATAGGCGAAACTTCCTCTGCTACATCCTTTATTTCTTTAGACGTATTATGCCTTCTAACCAAAAGATAATCTCCTGCACTAAAACCGGTATCTATTGTTTTATGATTTATTGAATTTCCTCTGCTGCTTAGAGTTAACATAGTATTCAAAATATTCGCAACTCTATTTATAACACTAACTTGGAGATAAATAATGTCAATAAAAACAGCTAGTATGGAAACTAATAAAAATCTCATTTTATTAGCTAATGCAAGTTGAAGATTAGACGGCTAAATAAAAGCTTTTTTTATTATTTAAATGATTAAATTTGCAACCTAATTTAAATTCTATTTATGAGTAAACTTGTTATTGTTGGGACGGTAGCTTTTGATGCGATTGAGACTCCTTTTGGAAAAACTGATAAAATTTTAGGTGGTGCCGCCACTTTTATTGGATTAGCAGCATCTCAATTTGATATTGATGGTGCAATTGTTTCTGTTGTTGGAGGTGATTTTCCGAAAGAATATATTGATATGTTGGAAGATAGAGGTTTAGATATTTCTTGCCTTGAAGTAGTAGAAAATGGAAAGACATTTTTCTGGAGCGGAAAATATCATAACGATATGAACACAAGAGATACTTTAACAACTGAATTAAATGTTTTGGCAGATTTTAAACCTGTCGTTCCAGAATCATACATAGATGCCAAAGTAGTGATGTTAGGAAATCTGCACCCTTTAGTTCAATTAGGAGTAATAGAGCAAATGAACGAAAAACCAGATTTAGTGATTCTTGATACTATGAATTTCTGGATGGATTCTGCATTAGATGATTTGATGAAGATAATTGCAAAAGTAGATGTGATTACTATTAACGATGAAGAAGCAAGACAATTAACTGGAGAATATTCTTTAGTTGTTGCAGCTAAAAAAATAATGACTATGGGCCCCAAGTTTGTAGTTATTAAAAAAGGAGAACATGGGGCATTATTGTTTTTTGAAGATAAAATATTTTATGCACCAGCTTTACCATTAAAAGAGGTTTTTGATCCTACAGGAGCAGGAGATACTTTTGCTGGTGGATTTGCAGGATATTTAGCGAAAACAGGAGATTATAGTTTTGAAAATCTTAAGAAAGCAATTATTTACGGTTCGGCTTTAGCTTCTTTTTCAGTTGAAAAATTTGGAACTGAACGAATGATTAATCTTAAGAAAGAGGAACTAAACGAGCGAATAGTTCTGTTTAAAAATTTAACACAATTCGATTTAAACGACTAAAATATGAGGTCCTGAAATGCAAGACTTTTTTTATTAATATATTGAAATTATACTATGAGTGATGCATTAAAACATGAATGTGGAATTGCACTAGTTCGACTTCTTAAGCCTTTAGAATTCTATAAAAAAAAGTATGGAACTGCTTTTTATGGTATTAATAAAATGTATTTAATGATGGAGAAACAGCACAATCGCGGACAAGATGGCGCTGGTTTTGCAAGTATTAAATTAAATGTAGATCCAGGCGAACGATATATTAGTAGAGTTCGTTCTAATTCTGCACAACCCATACAGGATATTTTTTCAAAAATTAATAACCGAATCAATGATGAATTAACGGAACATCCCGCCTATAAAAATGATGTTTCAGCTCAGAAAAAACACATCCCTTATTTAGGAGAGTTAATGTTAGGTCATGTGAGGTATGGAACTTTTGGTGGTAATAGTGTAGAGCATGTACATCCCTTTTTAAGACAAAATAACTGGATGCATCGTAATTTAATTATTGCGGGAAATTTTAACATGACTAATACTACGGAGCTTTTTAATGATTTAATTAATCTTGGGATGCATCCTAAGGAAAAAACGGACACCATTACTATCATGGAAAAAATCGGTCATTTTTTAGATGATGCCGTTCGGAAACTATATAAAAAGGCAAAATCAAAAGGACTAACAAAAATTGAAACTTCTCAATTTATTGTTGAAAATATAAATCTTGCAAAAATCTTGCAAAAATCTGCCACACATTGGGATGGAGGTTATGTAATGGCTGGATTACTAGGTCATGGAGATTCGTTTGTATTTAGAGATCCTGCTGGAATTCGTCCTGCTTTTTATTATAAAGATGAGGAAGTTGTGGTAGTTGCTTCAGAAAGACCAGCAATTCAGACCGTTTTTAATGTTCCTTTTGAAGAGATTAAAGAGTTAGATCCTGGTCATGCACTTCTTTTAAGAAAAGATGGTTATATGTCTATTTCGAAAATATTAGAGCCATTAGAGAAAAAATCATGTTCATTTGAACGTATTTATTTTTCAAGAGGAAGTGATGCGGAAATTTATCAGGAAAGAAAAAATTTAGGAAAACTTTTAATGCCTAAGGTGTTAGAAGCAATAAAGCACGACACAGAAAACACCGTTTTTTCATTTATTCCAAATACTGCAGAAACATCATTTTATGGTATGTTAGAAGCAGCTCAAGATGAATTAAACAAACAAAAAAACGATGAAATTCTTAAAGAAAAAGAAGGGTTAACAAATGAAAGGCTTAAGAAATATTATCACATAAAATTAGAATTGAAAAAATTGCAATTAAAGATGTAAAACTAAGAACTTTTATTACCGAAGATAGCAGTAGGGATGATTTAGTTGCACACGTTTATGATGTTACTTATGGAGTTGTAAGAAAAGAAGATAATTTGGTTATTATTGATGATAGCATTGTTAGAGGAACTACTTTAAAAAAGAGTATCCTTAAAATGTTAGATCGTTTAAAACCCAAGAAAATTGTGGTAGTTTCTTCGGCACCACAAATAAGATATCCAGATTGCTACGGTATTGACATGGCACGATTGGAAGCTTTAATCGCTTTTCAAGGAGCACTAGGATTGCATAAAGATCGCGGCACAGAAAGTATCATAGATGCTATTTATAAAAAATGTAAAGATCAAGAGGGTGCGCCAGACTCTGAACAAATCAATCATGTTAAAGAATTGTATGCTCCTTTTACAGATGAGGAAATTTCAGATAAAATAGCTGAAATAATAAGTGAAAAAAGTATTACAGCCGATGTAAAAGTAATTTTTCAATCGGTAGATGACTTACATAAAGCCTGTCCTGATAATCTTGGAGATTGGTATTTTACTGGTAATTATCCAACTCCTGGTGGCTATAGAGTAGTAAATAAAGCGTATATTAATTTTATAGAAGGAAACCCGGAAAGAGCTTATTAATAATGTCAAAAATTACTCTTTAAATGAAAGGCAAAGAGTCAATAAATAATTATGCTCCTTTAGAAGAAAAATGGAATGTTTATACACATGCTTTAGGGCTTCTGCTAAGTGTAATAGGACTTATTCTTTTAATAGTAAAAGCAATTAATGAAGGGAGCTTGTTGCGATTAATTAGCTTCAGTATTTTTGGTGTAAGTTTAATAATACTTTATGCAGCTTCTACTTTATTTCATAATTCAAAAGACCCAAAAAGAAGAAGACAATTAAATATAGTTGATCATGCTTCTATTTATATTCTAATTGCAGGAAGCTATACCCCTTTTGCGTTAATAGCTTTAAAAGGTTCATTAGGCTGGATAATTTTTGGAATTGTTTGGGGTATTGCAATCATTGGAATTGTATTAAAACTTTTTTACACTGGGAGCTTTGAGAAAGCGTCTACAATAGCTTATATTTTAATGGGATGGATTGTTATGATAGTAATAAAACCAATTATAAATAATATATCAATTGAAGGGTTTTATTGGCTTCTTGCTGGAGGTATCTCTTATACTATAGGAGCGGTATTATATAGTATTCAAAAAATAAAATACAATCATGCAATTTTTCATGTTTTTGTGTTAGGCGGAAGTATTTGTCATTTTATTACCATTTATTATTATATATAATGTTAAATTACAAGACTATACACTTAGTCGAACTTAAAGAGCACTTCATCTAAAAGCAGGAAAAAATTTGTGATTGTTTATTGAATATATATATTTGGATATACCATAGCATAAGTAGGTTAAGTTCATGGTAGATTTGGGGCAAAAAAAGGTAAACACTTGTTTACCTTTTTTTATGCGCAAAATTTAAAAAAGGGCTGGCGAATTTATAAGCCGTACTTCTTATTTTGAAACGAATGGTTACCTTTTTTACGCAATAATCTTTGATAAAAAATAATAAAATATTGTAACTTTTACAATAAAATATTAAAAAACCTCGCTCACAGCGAGGTTTTTTACTGTCTCTTATACACATC
>OJFC01000008.1_pt1 | contig 34795 bp, 20 predicted proteins | sample 1594021 | NCBI WGS metagenome assembly OJFC01 (sample SAMN05416739, study PRJEB24817) | seawater metagenome | isolation source: Sea water | place: Canada:Atlantic | collected 2013-07 | reverse complement strand
AGACAGTGCCAAAGACGGTTGGCAATTACCCGGGCGGTGAGGGGGTTTCTGGCATCGACAATCCATTCTGCCAATTGCAGCCGACCGCTCGCTCCAGCTGGAATCTTCGGGCTCGGCAAAAACGACTCGGCGAAAGTCGGTACGTGGCGCGGGACCGCTTCGTTTTTGACATTGTAGACGTCGCCGGCAAGGTGCACTGGCTCGTCTCTCATAACCGTTTGGTCGGTGACGGCGAGCATGCGGGGGAGCTTCGGGGACTCCTTCTGGAGCGTTGCGATCTTGCGGTCCAGATCTTCGAGAGCGGGGACCGAGACGAAGCGTTCAGTGTCGGCGATGTTCGGCGGCCAGGCGGAGCGATCGATTTGTAACTCGGAGAGGATCGGCTGCTCGACGCCGTGTTCCTTCGCGCGACCGTTGATCAGATTCCAGCGATTGGGAGGCGTGCGGACAAAGCGGATTTTATCGAGGCGGGGCAGCGAGGAGTGTTCTTGTGCCCAGAGGCGCACATCAGTGCTGCCTTTGCGAAATTGAAATGAACCGAGACTGACCCAACGGAAGTGTTCCATTTCCCACCCTCCCGAGGCGGGGATGAGCTGGTCTTTGAAAACTGATTTTCCGTCCAGCTTGAGTTCGGCGGGAAAGGCTTCGGGCGCCGCGCAGCGGAGATAGACGGTGTAGGTTCCGGCTACCGGGAGGGTCGGGCGATACTGGACCCACTGGAGACGGGCCCGTTGTGTCTCGACCAGGATCTCGCCGTCGAGTTCCACCCGCCGGACATTGTTTTGGCCGTGGTAGTTTTCTGCTTCGATCTCGACAAACGGCATGTCGGGAAGAGCCGCGAGAGCGCGATCATAGTCAGGGAGACGAGCTTGCATTTTTGCGATGAGCTCATCACGCGCTTCCTTGAGAGCCAACCAACGGGTCTCGCGTAGTTTGGCGATGCGATCGGCAACCTGCCGGGTTGCGACAATTTCTTCCGGGGTGGCTTGAGGTCGGGTGAGACGATACCTTCCGTCCCGCCAGTTTTCGTTCATTGTTTCGACGATGCGGGTGCTACCAAAGATCCCGGCAAGGGCGTAGTAGTCTCGCGTCGGGATGGGATCGAAGAGATGGTCATGACACCGTGCGCATGAGAGGTTCATGCCTAGAAAGGCCTGCGAGGTCGCCGAGATTTGTTCGTCGATGATGTCCATCCGTAGCGTGTTCGGGTCGGCACAATCAGAGAACCACGGACCGATTGAGAGGAAGCCGGGCGCGGCCATTTGATCAAGAGAGGCGATGGGATCTTTTGAATCAGGTAGCAAGTCCCCGGCGAGCTGTTCGGTGACAAAGCGATCGTAGGGCTTGTCGGCATTCAGGGCGCGGATGACGTAGTCGCGATACGGTTCCGCCATGTCGACCCGATCGACGATGGCCACCTTGGTCTTGCCTTGGACATAGCGCGCGACGTCGAGCCAATGCCGTCCCCAGCGCTCGCCGTAGTGGGGCGAGTCCAAAAGGCGGTCAACGAGTTTGGCGTAGGCGTCGGGTGATTGGTCGGCGAGGTAGGCATCGATTTCCTCAATGGTGGGCGGCAAGCCGGTGAGATCGATGGTGAGCCGTCGGATGAGGGTGAGCTTGTCCGCCTCGGAGTTCGGCTGCAGATTCGCGGAGATGAGGCCGGCTTGGACGAAGGAATCGATGGGGTTACGGACCCAGCTCTTGTCCGGAAGGTCCGGCACGGTAGGCATTTCAAGGGCCTGGAAGGACCAATGGGGAATATTTTCATCCGAAGACGCAGAAGCTGCAATAAGCAGTCCGACGAGCAGGAGCAGCAAATGGATGGGACGATTCATCAGATAAACTCGGGAAAATTTCGAATATTTTGGAAGGTATTCACCGTTATATACGTGTATGTGCTTATTGCGAACGGGATGTTCCACACGCCGCTTCGTACCAGTTAACTCCAATCTTGGCACCAATTTTTCATCTAGATCATTTATGAACCATACTCTTCTTCCTCAAGTAGCCCCTTGTTTTGTGAGTCACAACATGGCGCTAGGCGGCGCACAAACGGCGGTGTTGCGTTATATTCAGGCTCTTCCCGAGTGGGTGCGCGACCGGACCACGTTGTATAGCCAGTCCAACGACACTCCTCTTCTCGATCAGGCTGTCGAGGGAGGCTTTGAATGTGGGAATATCACGCGAGAGGCACCGGGAGATCCAAGTATGTGGTTCCTAAGCTATGGAAACCTCGAAGGATTGCCGGAGCGGCCGACCTCCCTCGTGTTGCATTCCTGGGACGATGCCGGATGGCGCTATTTCAACAAAGCTTACGAAGGTCGCCGTGGCATGACGGTGGCGGGTGTTTCCCAACAAGTGATGAACCGCTACGGCGATTGGATTCGTGAGAATGGCCACACTGCAGGCGGGATTCTTCCCCCTCCAGTGACCGAGTTTTGCATGGCGAAAGGGAAGCTCGATCCCAAAGGTCGTCTCGTAGTTGCTTGGATGGGTCGTCCGCTTAAGGACAAAGGCCTGATGACCTTGCCTTATCTCTTGGCGGAAAATCCACACATTATCGTGCGGGCATGGACCGGTGCGGAAACCGCCGGACTCGATTACACCTTGCGGGTGCAAGGCGAAGCGATGGAGGAAGTTTACAAGCTGGCGCGGAAACTCGGCGTGGCCGATCGTCTTGATGTGCGACCGCTCGATTTCGGCGCCTTCAGCTATCGTCACCGTCTCGAAGGCTGTCACGTCTTGCTCGGCAACAGCAAAAGAGAAGGCTTCCTCCTCACCGCAGCGGAGGCTCTCAGCTGTGGAATTCCAGTCGTCGTGACGAAAGATTGCGGGATTGCCAGCTTCATCAAGAAGGGGCAAAACGGAGTGCTCATCGACTGGCACGAGAACCCCAAGCAACTCGCCAAGATTGCCAACCGTGCCATCCTAAAGGCGGTGAAGCTCGACCCTGTGAAGTGCCTGGCCTCCGTGGACGAACTTTCGCTCGGCTCAAACTATGCACGAGCCTACGGTCCGGTGCTTGGTGAAATGACCCACACTTCGCTCCAGCATCGGGATGCCAAGGTGACCTTCGGCGTGCGGATTCATGATGGGGTTGACTCGTCTTATCTCGACGATGCCATCAACAGCATTGCCACGCAAACCTACCGGAAATTTAAAGTAGTCCTCCTTGTCGATGGACCATGGTCGCTGGGTGAACGACTCGCCAAGCGCTTCGGCTTGCCGCTGATCTGCACCGGATTGAAGGCAGATATCGAGCACTGCAGCTGGCTTCACCGTCAGGCCATCGAGCAATGCGACACGGAATTTTACAAGCCGCTCGACTACGACGATCAACTTCTTCCCAACTACCTCGAACGCGCGGTGCAGACCCTTGAGAAGAAGAAAGCCGATGTCTACGGCTGCCTTCTCCACACTTTGCAAGATGGGGAAATCACCCCGCGCTTGCACTGGCCGAACAAGTCGCTTGATACCATGTTCACCGGAAATTCGGACGACAACATGTTGGCCCACTCAACCGTCTTGATGCGCACCAGCATTGCACGGAAAGCCGGCAACTACCAGGAGCGCGCTGTGGGACTTGGAGCTGACGACTACCATCTCTGGTATCGTATCTTTAAGGCAGGCGGCGAGTTCTTCCGCGATGACGAAGTCCGCAACGTAGTCTACCGCATTCACGAAAAGAATTCGCTCACCATCCGTCGGGAACGCTTCGGGCATTCCCATAAGGCGCAGCGGCTTCTGGCTGGAGCCGCCGCCGCCGCCGGTATGGTGCTTTCTGCCGCCGCCGATGATAGTGTCGATGGAAATACCGGGACAACCGGCGATACGCCCCAGGTAGCGCCCGCTACCCCGGGCCCCATCGATCCACCGCATTCTTAGGGGAGAGGATTACTCGCGGGACTGCTAGGGAATTGCTTTTGGAGGGAGGGCCTTGAAGCCGCCTTTGGACCGGAGCGGAGGGGGGTGTTCTGAAAGGCTTCATGTATAAAGCATACGAAAGCGCATCTAGGAACGTTGACTTACCAGCTCCATTCTCAGCTATTTATTAATGTATCTTGGCCTTGGTTTAAATTGACTTCTGTCCACGTGTTTCCATATGACAGGAAGTTCTTAAACCCTCAGCTTTTCAAATATTATCATAAGCGTAATCTTGAATTGAACTCTGTAGGTTTGATTTAGGTAATAGTGTTCCCATATGCTTGCTGTCTTTAGGTAAACACGATCCACCAAATCCAAATTTGCCATCTGGTCCTGGTACTTGCCAGTGCGAGTCGCCGAGTCTCTTATCAGCCAAAGCTAGTTGAATTACACGAGAAGGACGTAGTCCCTGAGCCTTTGCAGCTACCCACATATCATTGGCAAAGCCAACCTTCATAGCTAGGAATGTGTTGATCATTATCTTAACAAACATGCACTCTTCAGGTGACGTGAGGACAGTGTCGTATCCTCTAGCTCTAAGTCTCTCGAGTAACTTCTCAGCTTTGTATGCTTTATGTACGCCAATCATACTGCAGACGTCTCTTGATCCGACATCTTCTTCGATGTGGTTCTCTCTGATAAACTCAGGCCAGAAGATTGCATCCCCAAACTCTGCACACTGATCAGGGCCAATAGTAGACCTAATTACTGGAAGCACATGAGGAGGTAATGATTGAATAGCTTGGTGTACAATTGATACATCCAGTCTGCCATCTTCACCACCTGGTGTCGGTACACATATCATTCCGTAACTTACATCTGCCCAGTCGTCATCTGTTAGATTTAATCCCTGAGGCGGATCTGTAACTACAGTCACCGTTTTAAATAAATCATCCATGAGAAGTTTTGTGGCCTTCCCCGCCATTCCATATCCAACTATCGCAACTTTCATATTCAATCCTCTAAATTACACTTAATGCTTCATCAGGTAGTGAGCGCAACAAATTCTGCAGCTCTGGTTTGCTCGATTTAATTTCAAGCCCTTCTACGTAATTGTTTAATATTGTCAACGTATCTTCCGCTTCGTCAATTACTGCTAGGACTACTGACTACTGCTAGGAATTAGCTTTTAGCTGGAGGGCCTTGAAACCGCCCTTGGACCGGAGCGGAGTGGGGAGAAAGGGGGTTGTCCGGCCAATGGCCGCCGTGGATTGGTGGATTTGTGGGCGGGCCACTTTGGAGACCTGGAAGAAATCCAGAGGCCCGCTGACGGAGGAAGTCAGAGTGTCCAGCCTTTTCGGTAGGGACGATGGAGCAGGCTGCTGGCCAGCGGGTGGTCCGTGATCTCGCCCGTGGCCGGATCGTAATGAAACGGTTCCCCCACGATTCCTCCGACGTTGGCTAGCTGGATCAATTCGGTCAGCGGGCCTCCGATGTCGAAGCTCGAGAAGGTTTTTCCGTTGCCCTTGCAGGCTTCGATCCACTCGCGGTGGTGATTGACTCCGCGAGGAATGGTCTTGTCTGGCTCCACAAGCTCCTGGGTGTTCCCAAGGAGCTTAGAGTTCCTATTCCAGGGATTCGAGGAGTAGATGCTCGCCTTCGATCCGATGAGCAGAGATCCGAAGGCGCCTACCTCTTCGCCGTGCAACAGCTCCTTCGCCGGCCGGGTCTCGGCCCCAGCCGAGACCGTCAGCTTCACCGGCGGCAGATCACCACGAGCTGGCACATAAAAGTGGACGCGTGTCGACTGGGGATAACCTTCCTCATGCACTCCGGTGGCCTCACCGTCGATCTTGATTAGCCGCGCATCCTTCGGGCCATCTGGAGCGGACTCCCAGAGCTCCTGCAAGCGCAGGACTCGGAAGAGGAAGTTCCCCGTGTGGCAACCCATGTCGCCCAGTCCTCCACTGCCAAAGTGTCGCCAGTCTCGCCACGTGAACGGGAGATAGCTTGGGTGGTAGGGGCGCTCTGACGCGGGCCCAAGCCACAGGTCCCAGTTGAGATTGTCAGGCACAGGAGGCTTGTCCGTGGGCAGGGTCACCGGCCCCTTTCCGTCGCCCACCCAGAGGTAGGCCTCTTCGATGGGACCCACCGTTCCCGCCTGGCCCCACTCAGTAGCGCGGCGCACACCCTCGGAGGCCGAACCCTGGTTACCCATCTGCGTCACCACTTTAAATTCCTGCGCGGTCAGCCGCATGGTTCGCGCCTCGTGTACGGTCCGGGTGAGCGGCTTTTCACAATAGACGTGTTTGCCCTGCTTCATGGCCGCCACCGCCGCGACCGCGTGGGTGTGGTCTGGCGTGCACACCACCACCGCGTCGATCTCCTTGTCCATCTCCGCGAGCATGAGTCGAAAATCCTGGTAGTGCTTTACGTTGGGGAATTTCGCCAGCGAGCGGGCGCCCCGTTTCGTATCCACGTCGCAGAGAGCCACGAGGTTCTCGCCGGAAACGGCATTGACGTTGCCCTCGCCCTGTCCGCCCACACCGATGCAGGCGACGTTCAGACGTTCGTTGGCTTCATAACCAAAGGCTGTGCGGCTGCTACAAATCAGTAGGCCGGCGCCCGTGGTGCTTTTAAGAAATCCGCGGCGAGAAGAGGTAGAGGAAGTTTTCATGGCCATCTCTCATTACTCACCAGTCGTGGCCTCAGCGCAAGAAAACTTACTGACTGCTAGGAAATTGCTTTTGGCGGGAGGGCCTTGAAGCCGCCCTTGGACCGGAGCGGGGCGAAAGGGGGTTGTTATCCCGTGCCTGGGGCTACTTTCCTAAGAGGCGGTGGCGGGGGAACAGTGCTGCACCGCGTCGGCCAATGCCGGTGCTCCCATCGGCTACCGACACTACTCTCAGCTCACGAGCTCTTCATCTGCCGAAACGTCAGGCTGATCCGCGGCACGCTCACGCGCTTGCTTTTCGGAAGCGCGTGCAGCCACTGCGTCTGCGTCTCTCCCTCCATCAAAAGGAGACTCCCTGAGGCCAGCTCCACCGTAATCCGCTCCTTCGTTGTGGTGTGCTTGAAGTGGAAGCGGCGCTCTGCGCCCAAGCTCACACAGGCGATGGTAGAGTGGGGGATGATCGATGATTCATTATCGCGGTGCCAGCCCATCCCCTCCGAGCCATCGTGATAGAAATTCAGGAGGCAGGAGTTGAAAAGCTGACCCGTCTGCTCTTCCGTCAGCCTCTTTAGCTCTCGCAAGAGATCCGTCCACGGTAGGGGAGACTTCGTCTTCCCGGAGTAGGTGTAATCCAGCCCCGCATCGCCAAACCACGCTACCTTCCGCGCCGTCACAATTGTCTTTCCAAACATCGTCACCTCATCGCTCCGCCATGGGATTTCATTCCGTAGACTTGCGAAGTAGCGCGCACTCTCAGCCGGTGAAAGAAATGCCGATTGATAATGAACCACTCCATCCTGAGGAAGAAGGTTGGCGTTGGGATCTGTAGAAAAGAGGTCCATCCTAGCTAGGAGTCTGTGCGGCGAGTCTCTGCTCTAGGAAATCCGCGACGCGCTCGAATGGATTAAAACCGAAAGCCTCGCCGATTGAGCGTCGCAGGTTGGAGTTTGCGTTAATGTCGTAGAACACTCGGCGGCCGCTGGGTGTTTCGAGAAATTCGATGCCGGCCACATCCATTTGGGCGCTTTGGACGATACGTCGTCCTGCTTTCAGGGCGTCATCGGACAGGTCGTGGAATGGATAGAATTCGACGGGTGGCGCCTCCGTTTCCTGTGGCACTGGGATCGCACAAATAGCGGCGCCCCCGTCTTCGCTAGGATTGCACTGTTCTGACGGGCAGAGGTTGTAGCGCCCATGGGTGACGACTCGCATCGCGTAGAGCAGCTCGTCGCCCAAGAATTCCATGCGGACGATCCCGAACTCAGGGTCGTGGGGAAGGTATTCTTGGAGGAGCAGCAACTGGTCGGGTTCCCACAGCTCGGGCTGCTCGACGAGCAGGGCGCGAAGTTCGTTAAGGGAGTCGATCTTGTGCATGCGGGCGCCGCTTCCTCCTTGCTCCGGTTTCAGCATCGCAGGAAAACGTAAGTCTTCGCGTCGCGCAAGGGCCTCGATATCGTTAAACATGATCGAGTGCGGGTGATCGATGCCCAGTTCTCGGAGTCGAGCAATCTGGGCGCTCTTGGAGAGTTCGAAGGCGAACACATCAACGCCGTTGATAATCTGTGCTCCCTGAATTTGGAGATTCCTGAGCAGCGCCAGGGTGAATGGGACCACTCGCGGTCGCCCGCGCACGTAGGCACTCGGGCTGGCCTGGTTGAAGTAGAGCTTGGCCTTAGGGAGATCGTGTCCGCCAAAGGCAGCCGATTTGAGATCGTATTTGGTGTAGGAGAGCCCGCGTTTGTCGAGGACGTCAAAGAGAGGCTGTTGCCAGTCCTCGTTTTCAAAGAGGATGGCAAGATCGGTAGTTGGGACGTTGGGCATAGATTCCCCAGAGAATCAGCGAATAAGAGAGAATGTCGATCCCGATGATTCTCGATATGTTTGGGATCGGGGATCCCTGCCGCTTAGACAATGGGCAATCGGGTGGTATGCCGCGGGACTCCGTTGAAGGCATTGTCGAGTTCCAGGCGCTGGTGCATGACTTGGATGGCGCGCCCAAGGATGTCGACATCTCCCCGGGCATCGTGACGTCGAAGCGTGGTCTCTTGAAGCCTGAGTCGATTCTTGACGTGATCGAGCGAATGGCCCGTCCCCCTTGTTTTGCCGAAGAGCATTTTCGAGATTCCGATAGAATCAATCGCGTCTACCTCACGGCTGGGAAGCCTGTGGCGCTGACAGGTGGCTTCGAGGAATTTCGAGTCGAAGCGCTTGGCGTTGTGAGCAATCAGGGTGGCATCATCAGACCAAGCGGCGAAATTGCAAAGCACCTGCTCAGGCCTTGGGGAATCTGTTACGTCCCGATTTTCGATGCCGGTGTAGCTTGCGATAAACGATGAAATACGACGCCTTGGCCTGGCAAAGCTGAAGAAAGAGTCGGTTGGGCAGAGGTAGCCTGAGTTAAATTTGACGGCTGCGATTTGGATAAATTCGTCGTTTTGCGGGCTGAGGCCGGTGGTTTCGAGGTCGTAGATGATGAAGGATTCACCCGAATAGAACCGATCCGTCCAAATGAAGGAGTGGTCGCATCTGGAGCATCTCACCCGCTGACCGAGGGCTGACTTGGGGCCGCTTATGTACTGGTCACAGGTAGGGCTGGGGCACTGGATCTTCATTCTTGAAAGTCGATTAGGTCCAAGGGATAGCGGGTCAGTCCCGGAGACTCCAGCCCCAGATGTCGAACTCTGAGGAACATGGTGTTAGAGCTTGGTAGCGATGGATCCGAACGCAAAACAGGCGGCTCCGGGGAGCCGCCTGGTGGGGGAATAGATTAGTGCTTAGAACTTGCCCAGTTCGTCCTGGGCGGTCTGGATGCTCTTCTGGAACTCCTGGAATTTCTTGGTGTTTTCCTCGTTGCGCTCCGGCTTGGTCCCGATCCAGTCGGCGAGCTCTGTCTTGGCGTCCTCGACTCCCTTGATCGCGGCCTTGTAGGCTTTGGCCTTGTCCGGATTGGCTTTGACGAAGGCTTCAATGTTGGCGGGGCTGAGGCGGACGACGGCTTTAAACTCCGAAATGAACGATTCGGGGGTCTTTCCCTTACCGGCACCCAGTTGGCCAATCTTGGTTTCACCGTCGCTGGCGAGGATGACGTAGCTCGGGAATCCGCGGACCTCGAATTGATCTTTTAGCTTTTCGTTCCGGGTGACGTATTTTTCCGGGACGATGGTCTTGTCCTTTGGGAAATCGAGGGTCACGAGCAAGACGTTTTCGGCGGCGTATTTCGTCCACGCTTCTTTGGCGAAGACGCCCTTGTCCATGAGTTTGCACCAGCCGCACCAGTCGGATCCGGTGAAGTTGACCAAGAGGGGGAGCTTCTTCTCGGCCGCGATTTTCTTGGCGGCATCGAAGTCCATCGTCCAGTGTCCGATTTTAGCACCATCGATCTGCACCGCGTCTGCGACGGTCGGAGCTTCTTCAGTTTGGGCGGCGAGTGTGATGGCACCGGCGCAAAGTAGGCCAAGCGTTGTGTTCAGTAGTTTCATTGGTTCTTGGAATGGACGTTGTAGAGCGAGGGCAGAATCGAGCGAAAGATCTTCTTCGCTCGTATAAATGCAATGCATCGTTCTTGAGTTAACAACACCATAAAAGGCATTTATGCCGGGGAATCGGAAGCAAATTCGGCTCCGTCGTCGTCGCGTCCGTAGGGAACTCCTTCTGTTTGGAGGGTGTAGCTCACCGGATCGAACTCGGATCCTTCCCGAGTTTTCCAAGGTGACCTTGGCACTTCTTAGACGGCCCAGTTTGAATGGCGTGTGGAAATCGCCGACCTCCTGGTCGCAGAAAAACACCAGATACGAACTCGGATCCATCGAGGTCGTTGTGGAGGTCAGAGAGGGGGATAAAGAGGGGGATTCCCCCCGCGTTCCGTCAATTTTCCCGAGCGATCACCACCAACTTCCCGCGCATCGCGCGCCAGTGACCTGGGTAGGTGCAGACGAATGGATACTCCCCTGGCTCTGCCGGTGCCATGAATCTGAGTTCCTGACGTCCCCCCGGTTGGAGTAATTCAGACGACCAAAGAACTTTTTTCGAAGTCGGGACGTAGTCTTTTTCGCGAGCCTTGACGTCTGCAGCCATCAGATCCGCCGCCGCTCCAATTTCCTCAATCGCTCCCGGCTTCACCACGACAAGGTTGTGCGGCATGAGGTCATTGTTTTCGAAAACCAGATGAACCGCCGCTCCGGCAGTGACAACTAGACGGGTGTGATCGTAGCGCAACTGTCCCGGCACCATTTTGATGAGAAAAGTAGTCGCGCCCAAGCCGTCCAATGCCTTGTCCAAATCTGCGCCGCTAGAGTCGGGGAGCATCGCTGCGAGATCGCGGACAAGGGCGAAGCTCTCGAGGAACTCGCGGGAATCGCGCGCCGTGGCCGGCACGGAACTGAGATAGGCGACTACTTTGTTAGCGATGGATCCAATCCGATCCACAGGCCACGTCGCCCGATCCGCTGCGCGCACGGCGGCCGAAGCTGCAGCTCGATTTTCCCCTCTTTCGATCTGATCAAAAACCGCCGCAACCGACGCCGATTGATCCTCTACCGACTTGTCGAGGTAACGCACTATCTGGTCTAGGGCGTATTCCAATCCCGGATCCATCGGGTGCTCCTTCACCTCGCGTGCGACCGCCCTCGCCTGTGACGACCGACTATCACCAATCGCCAACACCGCATGCAAGCGCACCCGCGCGTCCTCGTCGTTGACGCGGGCTCGGATCAGTTCGATTGACCCTTCGATCTGATGCTGCCAGGAACGCAGGACCTGCGTCGCGGCGAGACGGGCTTCAGCTTGCTTCGCCCCGAGAACGCGGAGTAATAGTTCACTCTTGATGACACCTTGACCTTGGTAAACCCAGAGAGCTTCGACGAGATGGTGCTCGTAGTCGGGATCGGTCGCATCGAGATCATGGGACCATTTCTCCAAGGCCGGGATAACAAGCTCCTTCTCTCTACCGCGGAGTTCGGCGCGCACCAGATCTCTGGTGTAATTCTCGTGCTCCTTCAGCTGCTCTAACAACTCCGGTATTGCCCGGCCCTCGATCACAGGAGCCACGAGCGCCGCTGCACCCTTGCGAGAAATTCTCCAGATGCGCCCGTGCCTGCGATCGCGACCGGGGTGACGCTTTGAAAAGTTCACGTTCTCGAAAATATGCGTGTAGAAATCGGCGATGTAGAGCGCGCCATCGGGCCCCCACGCCATCGCGATCGGGCGGAAGTTCTTGTCCGTGCAGGTCGCCAGGGATTCATGCCGCTTCGCCTCGTAGACCGAGCCCTTCGTCTTGAGCTCATACCAGTGCGTGCCAACGTCGCCCTCGCAGTGATTTACGACGAATCGACCTTGCGCCTCTTGCGGGAAGTGACGGTTGCGGACGAATTCGCATCCGGAGGCGATGGCACCACCTGGAGCGAACGACAAGTGATTAGTGCGTGCCTTTTGTTTTGGGTAGATGAACGGTGTCGAGATGGCATCCATTGGGTAATACTGCCCGGCCGAGGCATCGAGCAAGATTCCGCGACCCCAGTGATCGAAGACTTTGCCGTAGGGATTCCAGAACGCGTGGGACACCGGGATCTCCAGTTGATGCTCGCGTGGAGTGTAGCGAAAGACGGCCGCATCGCGGACCCGCCGTGGCCCGAGCGGCGTTTCGATTTGCGTGTGGTAAAATATCCCCTGGGAAAAATAGAGCGAGCCGTCAGGGCTCCAGCGGAAGTTGTTCATCGCGTGCTCGGCGTCCTCGGCACCAAACCCGTGCAACACGGTCCGCACCCAATCAGCCTTGCCGTCTCCACTGGTGTCCTTTGCAAGAATCAGATTCGGCACCTGCGCCACGAAAGCGCCACCGCCATCGGCGAGCGCGAAACCATGGATCAGCTTCATCTTGTCGAGGAACACCGAGTGTTTGTCGGCGATACCATCGCGATCCTCGTCCTCGAGGATCACGAGCGAATCCATCGGTTGTTTCCCCGGCAACGAATGCGGCCAGGTCGGGGAATTACCGACCCACAAGCGACCCTTCGCATCGAAACGGATCGCAAAGGGATTCGCGATTGGGAAGCGCTGCTCTGATGCGAAAAGGTTGATCTGATAGCCGTCGGTGACCTTAAACATAGCGAGTTGTTCCTGCGGCGTGCGCAGGTGTTTGTCGGACGGCCCGTCGCTTTTAACTTCCCATTGCGCCTCCTTCCCCTGCGCCACACCAGGAATTTCACGACTGCCCGGAGTTGGAAACCACACCGGTTTACCTTCGACGGGTTCGGCTCCCCAGACTTCAGACAACTTCGGCTTCTCCATGGCCCACAGTTCGCGCTCAGCAGCCTCGATCAAGAGCTTGCGATGCTCGCGCTCAGTAGCCAGATGCATCGCTCCGCGAGAGGTGTTGCGGCCACCGTGAATGTAGGAAGCATTGGGCGGATGCCACCACGTAAAGTAATGATGGTTCTTCTCGTAGACCGCGCGACGGAATTTTTCATCTCCCGGCTTCACCTGGGGGAGGGGCAGATCATCGCTCCACAATTCCAGTCCACGCGCCATCAACTGACTCACCGACCAGTCTCCATACTCGGTCAGGTGGATTCCGTTGAACGTGATTTTTCGATTCGGAACGTTCGCGGCCCGGTCGAGCAGGGGAGTGAAAAGATCGAGAAAGCGTGCTCCGTGTTCCTCTGCCACCGTCTTGGAGGCCTCGGAGTAAAGTTGGATCCGAGCGTTCTCCTTCGCACGCGTTGACGACCCCTCGCTAAGATCCTCAAACGGGATCGGCGAGACCAATACGATGCGCGGCGCGGATTCCCCGTTGAACTTTCGTCCCTGCAGCTCTTTCAGGAATTTCTCCAGCTCGGCTTTGTAGTGATCGAGTCCCGCCGCCGTCTGAAACGATTCGTTGAATCCGAAACAGAGGAATAGGAGATCGGCGCGATGTTCCTCCAACTCGGCGAAGAGCTCGGGGAATCCTTGTGGACGAATACGCTTGTCCACTTCATCGGCCGACCAACCCATGTTGCGGACGCGCAACTGGTGATCCGAAAAACGACTGTGCAGGAACGTTTCGAAATATCCGAACAGTTGCATTCGCTCCGCGGAGGTGTTGCCGAGGATAACAATGCTGTCCCTCTTCTCGACCCGCAGCGGTTCGGCACGCATCGAGGCCCCAAACAAGATCAGAAACAGAATCGGGAGACGTGATCGGGGAGGCATGACAGAAATATAATCCATGCACGCACCCCTCCGGAAGCCCTATCTGCGAGGCCCAAAGTTCTACGAACTCATCAGCTCCGTTCTTCAAAGCTCCGAACAAAGGGAACCCGCTGCCGTCGACAACGCCACCTTTCTCCGGCACGTCTCGCAGGTCGCCACCCCAGCCTCGTCGAAAACAGAAGCTGGAAGGCGATGACCGATCCCTCGATACACCACCGGTGTGATCCGGATTAGCGCAATTCGACCCGCAGGCGGAAATACAGTTTTGACTCGCCCGTGAGCGGGCTTGCTAACCGCAGCGTCTTCGTCACCGAGCCATCGGCATTCACAGAGTTTGCGAGTTTCACCAACTGAGCGTCCGCATTCGTCCAAGTCACTAAGTCGACCGAACTTTCGACCGATCGATTGACATCCTCTGCAGCCGGGTTCAATTGGTAATTAAACGTCGGGTAGGAGGCGCCGCCGATCTCCACCGAGCCTGCAGAGGTAGCGTCATTACCGGAAGTCGCATCGACGTCACTGCTCCCCAAGGCATACTCGACCAGGGCGCTCAGACCGTCACCGTCGGCGTCCGCCGCAGGGTCACCACTGAAGTTCACAGCATCAGATCCGCCTGGTGTGCCGCCGACTGCGGCACTCGCGCGCCAGTTCAAGGGCTCCGATGACTCGGGGTTCGTGTCCGGCGCAATCAGCACTAAGCTATAGCCTGAGGTGTCAGGCGTAGTCGGCCATGGCGCTTTGTCGTTGTAGGTGAATTCTTTGATTGTGCCGCCTCCCGCGTCCTCCAACTTCAGCGATTCCCCACCATTGCCAAGACTGCTAGCCAAGGCGAACACACCAGCGACCGGCAGGCCCACCCCGTGCGCGGCCTCGAAGGCCATGATATTCCGGACAACGAGAACACGTTCTCCCGGAGCGAGGCTGGTCACGCCACCACCGGTAAAATCGAAGGTGATCCCCTCGGTGAAATTCACCCCAATCAGATCGAGTGTCACCGTGTCGCTAATGTTCATCAGTTCGAGGTATTCCGCCGTTCCCTCCGGTTCCGGGTGATACATGATCTCGGTGACCACTAAATATCTCTGGGCGTCGCTCGGTTCCCCGATATAGCTGGCAGAGTTATTGAGAACGCCAAGCGCATCGCGCAGTTCGAGGCTCTCTCCGAAGCTAGACAAGTGTCCGTTGTATGCGCCCACAACGAGACGCCGCTCGCCGCCTTTTGGACTCGTTGCGCGGGCGCGGAACGCTTTCACGTCGGGACTCACGTAGAGGCTGGAGTTGGCAGGAATCACTGTCCCGCCAGCAAACAAAATCTCGACACCGCTACCAAGCGTCCAGTTGGAAATGTCGACAGCGATGTCGTTGTTGTTGATTATCTCGATGTATTCCTCGTCTTGGTTACCAGAATCCGGATCGAACTCGATCGTTCCGAACTCGATCAGCGGCTCGGAGTAGCGGTCTGAATCAGGAACGCCGGCAGATAACTCCGGAAGGATCAGGAAATCGCTACTGCTCGCTGAACCATTCATACCGTGGATCGCGAGCACGTTCGTGCCTGCAACCAGCTCGCTAACCGAGGAGCTGACGTCGAACACCTCATACGCATCAACCTTGGCCTCTTGGCCAGCTGTCGTGGCCGAGGAATCCCAAGCCGGGGTGATTGGAGCGTTGCGCTCATCGATTTTAACGCCGTTCAGGTAAGCAATATAGCCGTCGTCGAATTTCATGTGTAACTGTAGCTTCTGGTAGATTAGGGGGTCATCGACTTGAAACTCGATGCGCATGTAAGCGCTCGTCCTCGGGATCGCACCTCGCATCTCCTCGCTAGTATTGACGCCAATGAGTGGCACGTATTTTGATCCGTCGAAGCCCACCCCGGTAACACCAGCTGTCCAGCTGGAATCGTTAAAGTTCCTCATCATCCATGTCGCGTCATCAGAGCCATCCGTAGGCACCTTGACTTGCACTGGCGCTCCAGAGCCGAAAAGATTTTTGTAGGTATATTTGATTAGCCCAGTCTGGCTCTCCGGGATGGAGGGCTGGCGGTTATAGATTTCGTTACGGCGCCCGGGGAGATACTCATTTTTCCAACGTTCCACTCCCTCGGCCATCGATTCGACCTGCGGGTTGGGATTCGTGAAAGGCACCTTGTTACCGTTCTGTAGCCACGAGCCCCATTTCTCAAAATCTCGTTGAGCGTCCGATGGCGAGATACCCGGGGGGTCGATCGCTGCTAGCATTTCGTCGAGGCGGCGTTCGAAGTAGCGCTGCTCGTATGGCGTATCCGGGTGGTTGAGAAACTGATCACTGAGAGTGCGGATGCGACGGTTCAGCATCTCGCGCACCTCGGGGCGCGCCCACATTTTCTGAATCAAAGTCACCGCTGTTCCGACCTGGATCACGCCATTGGTGAAGAGTGCGTTGTCAAAGTAGGCGTTGGACGAGTTCCACTTGCGCCCATGCGCGAGGTCAAGATCCCACGGTAGTGTCGCCCACTCGTCGGTGCGTCCGCTGTCGCGATAAATATACCAGTTTTTTCGGTGCATATCAGTGTTGCGCACAACGCAGTTCGCGGCCGACATGTTGACCATCATTGGGATGTTCACGTTGTCATAGATGAACGACCACTGCTGGTCAGCGTTGCCGGCATTCAAACCGGCGATGAAATCCTTGAGATCCTGACTATCCTCGTCGCGCCGGTTCTTCTTCTCGACTGCTGAGGAGACCGTACTGTTGCCTACCGCGAGCGTGTTGTTGTACATCTTGTAGAGCGCTCCATCCGGATTGAGCCCGGCGCGTTCGAGGTAGATGTCGTCGGCGTCCTCGACGAAGTCCGCCGTGCTAAAAAACTCGCCGTTCTGCTGCACGCGCACCGTGAAGGCAAAGTGCGCATGCACGCCAGACTCACGCATGATCTCCCAAGAGAGAACGTGGCGTGCCTTGGATTTGTCCGCCCAGTTGGTAAGCAGGTCGATGTCCTTGACGCGCTTTTCATCCGGATGCCAGAGGAAACGCTGTGTCTTGTTGAAATCGAGGTTGAAGCTCTTTTTCGGGAATCCTCCCGTCGATTGCCCGTGGCGATTCGCATAGATGTTGTCGTATAATTCGCCAAGGTAGAAAACCGCACCGCGTGTGCCGCTTGTGCCACCAGCCGCTCCCGGATTTTGGTAAAATGTCTCGACCACCGTCAGCAAGCTTTCGGTATCCGGGTTCACTGCTACCGTGCCCACGTATTGGTGGGAGTCGAGAGGTTCACGAAATGGCGGCATCCTAGATTCTAGACCGATCCCATCGCGTGCCAAGAACCGCCAGCGGATCATCTCACCATGATCAAACTCGCCGCCCGGGATCACCGCGGTAAAAAATCCATCGGCCGCGAGCGTGTCGGGCGCCACCCCGTCGTCTACCATCGCCACCGTTGTCTCCGCGCCAAACATCACTCGGTAGGACATCGTCACTGTGTCGACCGGTGCCGCCACGGCACCCATCTGAGCCGTGATCACAAGGTCGGTGCCGGCTACTGGACGTGTCGGCTTGTCCGTCACGTCGAGAAAGACGGGTCCCGTTGCTTGGCCACCTGAATTTGGCAAGCCGGGCGTCGGGCTTTCAAAGTAACCTTCGCGCTCGGTGCCTGTCGAGTCCATCACCTCAGCCACCAGCATCGAGTCGAGAAGGAAGTCCGAGCCCCCCGAGCTGGTGTTCATCCCTTGGATCGCCAGGACGTTCTCACCGTCGACCAGAAGCCCCGGCGTGGCGGCGATTGTGTGCGTGCTAGGATTATCTAAGAGAAACTGGTCTCCGTCGCTACGCGTCGCTTGAGAATTCCATTCGAGGGGCGTCGGATCATTGTGCGACGCTACGCGCACGCCATTGATATAGGCGACAAAACCATCATCCACGTGCAAAGCTAAATTCAAAGATTGCAGCTGCTTTCCAGTGCTGGAAAACGTGAATGGGAAACGAAAATACCCGCTGGCGTTCTTCGCTCTCATCTCGTCGGAGATGTTGGTGGCGATCGCCGGCTCCAGGGTTCCCCCATTGGACTCCCAGCCGATCCCCGCGAGCGCCTCAGTCCACAAAGAATCATCGAACTGCATCGGCTCGTCCGTCCAGGTCGTCCCCAGCGTCCCGTCTAGCGGAACGAGGTAGCGTAGCGTCGAACCCAGATCAATTAACCCCTCCTGCGTTACACTGCCGAAGGTTCCTACACCATACGATTGATTCTCGAACTGAGGTGGGTAGATCTGCCCAAATTCACTCAGCAACGTCAAACCATCTGCCGCTACCAGCGCTAAGTAGCCAGCGTTCGCCGACAGTTTGAAATTTGCATGCAACTCGCCCGCCGGATCTGAGCGATCTTTGTTTGATGCGAACACCACCAAAAAAGCCCCAGGCTCGATGGTCACGGCGGGGAACTCCCAGCCTCTGAGGTCCGCGGTATCGTCGCTCAAAAAATACCCGTCGAGATTTATCGCCGTCGCATCAGGATTGTGGACCTCGATCCAATCGGAAAAATCGCCATCCTCATCTGCTAAACCGGCATCGTTGGAAGCCATAAATTCCGAGATGATCGGCGAAGCCATGAGCTCCGCGAGGGAGGCCAAAAACGATGCCCCGACAATGAGTAGGGTGAAGATTTTCATAAGGGATAAAGCTCCCTTTAGTTAGTAGCGTCCGAGATCAGCATCGTCCAGCTCGATAAACGGCATTTGCCGCTCGAATTAATTTTCGGATATTTCAAGGTATTTCGGGTCTCAATTGATTAGCTTAACTTGGGTGGGAGGGAACACCTTTCGACGTCTCCTCAGCCTTCTTGGACTCCAAGGCTTCTTTAACGCGCGCCTGTATTACTTTCAATTCATCGGAGAATCCCTTCAGCTATTTCTCCAGATCTTGGAATAGGTTGCATAGGTGATTCACTTTAGCAGGTGCGTTGGTGGGTGGCGTGTTTTGCTGATTTAATCGATGGCGAACAGACCTGATTTCCCTTGGGCTGAGTCGGAATCGGCTGCGGCGAGGGCGGTAGGATTGGGGTGGCTTTGGCGTCCCCAACTTCATCCAAGGAGGCGCCAATGGCTGCGCCCGCTACGCGCTCTTTGAGATGGTCGAGGTGGCCGATGAGAAACTCGCTCACCCCAGTTTTACCGTTGGTCTCATCGTTGCGGGCGAGGTAGGCGATGGTGCCTAGGCCTTGAAAAAACCGGAGCTTGAGAACTTGTCTTCGGAGTCCTTGAGGTGTCACAGCAGGGGCTTGGACGCAGAATGAGTCGTTTTGCTGGCGCATGCCAGGGATCGCGCTGCCGGGCGATCCGGTGATGGCAGGAGGCGGTGTCTAGTTTCCTTACCAGGAAGTTGCGTAGCTTGGCCTTGGCGTAAGCGGCGATGCCGCGTAGGTCGATAGCTACTTGGCGTGGAAGGCGGAGAACAATATTACCGACATTAATGACGACAGTAACGCCGATGGCCAGAGCGCCCACTTCGAATAAGCCCGCGCTTCGCCGACCGAGTCCAGCTCTCCAGAGTTTGCCAAGGCTCGGCATGAAGACTGTGGGAGATGATCAGTTCCTCACCATTACCTACGAGAAGAACCCGCTAGTGAATAATATTCATCTTCCTGCTCGAATCCTCGCCCCACCTTTAGACTTGGCAGAATGAAGATGATGCCATCGCGGTGTCAGTGAACACCTTCCCCACGGCAACGCCATTGAACAAGGATATGAAGAAATTTCTGAGATTGAAAACTTCGTTCCGCTGAGCTTGAGGGTGTCTGCACAGAATTTCTAGGAAAGTCGGATGAAAACACAAAGATCGAAATGGTCAATGAACTAACCGGCTATTTCGGTAAAGTATGCTGCTGAAAATCATAGCCCGTTGGTTCCTGAAAGATTCGCAGATCAAACTCCGGGGTCACGGCATAAAGGTGATCAAAAATATCGGCCTGAATACTTTCATAGGCATTCCACTCTTTGTTAGAGCTGAAGCAGTAGATCTCAATCGGAATGCCACGCCCCTTGGTATCCAGCTGGCGGACGAGAAGAGTCATCTCCTGATTGATGTCTGGGTGGGTCTTGAGATAACCCTCGATGTAGGCGCGAAAGGTGCCGACATTGGTAAGGCGTCTGCCGTTCACTCGGTTATTGAGACGGGCCTCCCTGATTTTTGAATTAGACTGCTTGATTTCTTTTTCTTTAGCATCGAGGTATTCAGAGATATGCTCAATCTCCCCAAATCTTTCGAGCATCTCTTCGTCGCAAAGTCGGATCGAATTGCTGTCGATCAGGAAACTACGCTTGATTCGGCGCCCATTGCTTTCTGACATTCCTTGCCAGTTTTTGAACGAATCACTGATCAACGCATGGGTGGGAATAGTCGTGACGGTCCGATCCCAATTTCGCACCTTGACGGTGGTGAGTCCGATTAGTTCCACATTTCCGTCCGCTTGATGGCTAGGCATTTCCAGCCAGTCACCTCGCGCAAGCATTCGGTTGGTTGCAAGTTGAATTCCGGCGATGAAGCCGAGGATGACATCTTTGAAAACGAGCATCAGCACGGACGCGAAGACTCCAAGACCACCGAGAAGAACGAGCGGAGATTTATCAAAAATCACGGCCAGGGAGAGGATGATTGCGATAAGAGCGGCTAGTAGCTTGGCGACCTGTGCGAAAGTGGTTAGGTTGATTTTTCTTCCTGCAGGAGTTCTCGAATAGATTGTCTGCAGTGCATTGACCATCGAATCAAAGACCAAATAACAGGCGACAAGAATGTAGAGCGCGGAAGCGGTTCGCAGGATCTTTCCGAAGTAGGGTGCTGATTCGAAGAGACCTGGTGCGACTAGAAAGATAAAAACGCCGGGAAGTAGATGAGTGAGCCATCTAAAAACTCCATGACCCATAAGTTCATTATCCCAGGTGATACCGCTTTTGCCGACAAAATGCTTAACCCAGCGCAGAATAAGAGGCCGGAAAACGAGATAGATGATGGCAGAAATACCCAGTATTCCTAAGAGCAGAATGAGGACCACCACGGGATTGTTCAGAGAATCCGGGACCCAATTCTGGTTGCCGATCCATGAGGAGAGACTTTGGGCAAGATTCGACATTTTGGAGTCGATCGCCTCCGCTTGGTCTGCAAGCGATTGTGAGTCTGGTTCTTGTGTGTTCAAATCTTCAGGCATAGCGGGGAGAGTGAGAAACTGAGGTATAATCTTTTTGCCAATCCTGCGGTGCCGATTTGCTCTATTGCCACCGTGTTGGCGATGGAGACGCTGTCTTATTGGCCGACAGAACCCAAACAAAATCTAACTCGCTTCACGTGTTTTGAAGGCTGAGAATTTACTGATCGAATCGAACTTGGGAGATTTCTGTTAGATTGGAGTGCAAAAGTGCTCCCTTTAGGGAATCGGAATAGGGCCACTGAGTGAGAGTCACCTTGATTGGAGCGGTCGTAAGAATACCACTCTAGCCGCCCTTGGGGGCAGGTTCATTTTTCTGTTTTTTTACATCCCATTTTTTTTCATCTTTAAATACGGGGGAGATAAGAAGCATTAACCCCCCAATATTTGCATCATTAGGAAGGTGGATAAAGTCCCCTACATGGAAAAGCCAAGGCAGTATTAACCGTTTAAAGGAAAGGAGTTTTCTCCGTTAACCTACTTCTTTGCTAGAATTTTGCCTTTGATTCTTTGGATGGTTAGGGTCAGAACTTTATTATATGCATTTTCCTTTACTGATTTTCTTTCTGGCAATTCTAGCTCCAAATTCCCTCCTTGCGAATTTCATGATCACTGAATTCGTTGCAGACAACGACGGATCCACGCTCGACGAGGATGGTGACGCTACGGATTGGATCGAAATTAACAACCCAGGTGCTGATGCGGCCTCGACCGCCGGCCTTTACCTTACGGATAGCCAGACCCAACCCACCAAGTGGGCATTGCCCGATATAGAGATTCCACCGGGTGGTTACTTTGTCGTATTCGCTTCCGGTAAGGACCGCCGCGTGGGGGGCTCCGAACTGCATACTAATTTTTCACTCTCTGCCGGGGGGGAATATCTAGCGTTGATCGGCGGCTCGGACGTCCTTACCGAATTTGCACCGCAATACCCAAAGCAATTTTACGGTGTCGCTTACGGGAGCGGCACGAACGCCAATACCGAAACCGAGACGTTCGTCTCTTGGCCGACTGCGGCAACCTGGCTGGCACCTAAGGTCGGCATCGGCGACACTTGGCAGGGGTTGAACTTCGACGACTCTGCATGGTCTAACGCGCAGACCGGCGTCGGCTTCGGCTACGATTTCCCCGGTTACGTCGGTGCCGGCGGCAATATGGAATCAGTAATGCTCTCGACGACCGCGTCCGCGTTAATCCGCGTGCCTTTTATTATCGACGACCCTGCGAAGATCGTATCAATGAAGCTCGAGCTATTTTTTGAAGACGGTTTTGCGGCCTATTTGAACGGCTCTCTCGTCGCCTCCGAGAATATACCGGACCCACTGACGGTCGGAGAACTCGCCACCGGGAGCAGGGAAATCAGGGAAGGCGATGCCATGAAGGCCTTCCCAATCAATTTTGTCGGTAAACTCGTCAGCGGGAAAAATCTCCTCGCCTTCCACCTGCTAAATAGAACCGCAGGGAGTTCCGATATTCTCCTTGTCCCGAAATTGACAGCAGAAACGCGCAACCTCTCCGGTGGGATCTTGAACGGTTATTTGGAGTCTCCGACACCCAGTTTTCCGAATGCTGAGATCGAGTTCACGGACTTCGTTGCCGACACGATTTTTGATGTCGATCGCGGATTTTTCGATGCTCCTTTTGACGTCACCATTTCCTGCGCGACCCCAGGCGCCACGCTCGTTTATACCACCAACGGCGACACTCCCACTCTCGATTTTGGGACCCAAATTCCTCCGCGAAATGAAGTTTCCCCACCTTCCGGATTCGTCAATATTTCAACGACCACCCCCCTCCGGGTCGCGGCATTCAAAAACGGTCTACGTCCCACGAATGTCGATACCCAGACTTACCTTTTCATTGCCGACGTTGCCGATCAACCGGCCGAACCAGAGGGCTACCCGCTGCCGTGGATCACCCGCAACGGTAACGTCATCGGGGGCGACTACGCCATGGATCCCAACGTCGTTGGGCCCATCTACAGCCGGGAGGAAATTGAGGCGTCGCTGCTCGACATTCCTACGATTTCGATCGTCACCGACATTGCTAACCTGTTCGATCAGCAGACCGGTATCCAGGTTAATCCCGTCGATGCCGGGCCGAATTCGGAACGCCCGGTGTCGATCGAGATGCTCGGGTTCGAAGACGACGGGCCGATTCAACTCGATGCCGGTATGCGGATGAATGGCAACGCTTCGCGCAACACGAGTAGGCCAAAACACAACTTCCGTATCGCCTTCCGCAAAGAGTATGGGGCCGGAAAATTGAACTTCTCTTTATTTGGCGCCGATGCCGCCACTGAAATCTTCAATCAGATCGTGATCCGCGGAGGTAATGGTAACTCATGGGTCCATCCGGATGCGTCCGTCTATAATAATGCGATGTATATCCGCGATCAGTGGTTCCGCGATGCCTACTTCGCCATGGGGCACCCGGAGGCTTTGCAGCGTGAAGTGCACGTTTATTTCAATGGTATCTATTGGGGGATGCACCACCTCTTCGAGCGCATTGAGGAGGAGTGGGCCGCCGAGCGCTTCGGCGGGGAAGACGACGATTGGGAAGGGTTTCGCATCGTCGGCGGAAATAAGATTGAGGTCATCAAAGGCACGCCCTCGGAGGAATCTGCACGTATGTTGATCAGCTGGCAGGCGACGCTAGATGCTGCGGAGGCGGGAGACTTGGCCACCGTTGAGCAGTATCTCGATCTCGATTCCTACATCGACTATGTCCTACTTAATTTCCACGCAGGCAACGCCGACTGGGATCAAAATAATGTGCGCGCCATGCGCCGCATTAATCCGCCGGGGAAATACATGTTTTTTTGCCACGACGCTGAACGCGCCGGTCTCAATGCCTTCAATAGTAGCGTCAATAGCAACGTATCAACCAAGAATACCCCGCGTGCCCCAACCGCGATCCACACCGACCTGCGCACCAACGCCAACAGCAGGGACGAATACGCCATCCGCTTCGCCGACCGCGCCTACTATCATCTCTTCAACGAGGGTGCGCTCACCCCGGAGAATGGCGCTGCTCAATGGGCGGCACGCGCCGACGGCATCCGTGAGGCCATGAAGGCAGAGAGCGCTCGCTGGGGTGATGCTAAACGGGAGCCCGCATTGACCTTGATCAATTGGGATGCGGCGCTCCAACGCGAATACACCGGCTGGTTTCCGCTGCGCACCCCGATCACCCTCAACCAGTTCCGCGCCACAGGAGTTTATCCGGACCTCGATCCGCCGACTTTCAGTCAACAAGGAGGCAGCGTCCCCGCGAACTTCGAGCTCTTGATATCGAGCGCCGTGGGAAACATCTACTACACGACGGACGGTAGCGACCCACGCCAAGCGGGTGGAGCGATCAACCCCGCCGCCACCTTGCTTCCCGGTTCACTCAGCGAATCCACCCTGCTCACAAAACGCTCCACAGACTGGCGCTACCTCGACGACGGAGTCGATATGGGCACCGCTTGGCGGAACCCGGCCTTCGACGATTCCAGTTGGGTGACCGGCAACGCGCCATTGGGATTCGGGAGCATCAACGGCAACCCGCTGGGCGGTCCAGAGATTAATCCGGATGGCCACCTCACTGTCTATTTCCGTAAGGAACTCGAGGTCGCCGCGCCGCAATTGATCATCGGGGCCACCGTGGAAGTCATGTCCGACGGCGGTGCAATCGTTTATTTTAATGGCATCGAGATTGCGCGAGACAATATGCCCGAGGGCAATGTCAGCTTCGACACACCGTCGCTCAGTGACTCGAACGGCGCCGAGGGGAACTTCGATAGCTTTACCTTTCCTCGGTCTGCCTTTGTTGAGGGTAACAATGTCATCGCAGTTGAACTTCATAACAGAAGTAGCGGCAGTTCGGACATGGGCATGGATCTCACGATCACGATTGTCGGCACCAACCCGGATAACACACCGGTATCTATCGACGTCGCCACGACGGTCTTGGCAAGGAGCTTTGATGCCGGAGAATGGAGCGCCCTTAATCAGGCTACCTTCATTACCAACACGGCCGCATCTGCCGCCAATCTCGTCATTTCGGAAGTTTTCTACAACCCTCCGGGAAGTGCGGAAGTCACTGAATACGTCGAACTGTTCAACGTCGGAAATGAGACCATCAGCCTCGCCGGAGTCGCCTTCGTTGAGGGTATTGCGTTTACCTTCCCCGATGATACAACCCTCGTCGCTGGTGGACGATTGCTCGTGGTCGCTGACCTTACTGCTTTTGAAGTAAGGTTTGGCTCCGTCTTACCGGTGGCCGGGACATTCTCTGGTCAACTCAACAACGGCGGCGAAGTAATCACTCTGACCGCTGCCAACGGGGATCAGATCGCAAGTTTCCGCTATGACGACAGGGTGCCCTGGCCGCTCTCGGCCGACCTCGATGGCCGCAGCCTGACCATGATTGCACCGCGCCCAGGACTCGACGCCAACGACTCATCCATCTGGCGATCCAGTATTGCCAGTGGGGGCTCACCGGGTAATTCAGACACTTCCACATTCAACGGTTCGACCTCAAAGGAGCTATTCGCCTACGCCTCGGGCGGAACCAAAGGAGAGCTTGAATTCTCCATTCGCGCAATCGAGGTCGACGGCAGAGTCGATGACTATGCCGTTGTCTCAGTCGCAGCAAATCTCGCCGCCGATGACGTCGTATACGATATCCAGTTTTCCTCCGATCTCGACACCTGGCAATCCGGCACCGCGATCTTCCTTGGCTCTGCCCGGGCAACCGGAGCGCTCACTCAACGTGCCTGGCGCGCGCCGCTACCGATCAGTGATCTTGACGACCAACGCTTCGCCCGCTTGTGGTTGAGCCAGCGACCCTAGTCAGTCAGGTTTGTGCTTTATACAAAATAGTGTTTCAAAAGAGACGAATACTTGAGTGATTTCTTGGAATGGCAAGGTGGGACGAAGAAGTGGTGCAGCCGGTAAGAGTCATGCAGGTAAGGAAGGCCCGATAACTTCTCCTATTGGGCTTGCGAAAGACGACGATTCTCTAGTCTGAAACTTATTGCACCGGAATTGCTTTTGGCGGATCGACCGGAATGGCGGCCGGTGGAGTGGGACTCACACGTTGCGCTCTGGCTGCGCCGATGGGGCCATTTTTATAGCCGGGGAGTCGGTCGGCAGTTTGCATGATATCGACCCAGATTGGGAGCGCAAGTCTTGCTCCCTCGCCGCCTCGAATGATTTTTTTGGGGCTATCGAGGCCAACCCAAACAGCACAGGAAAGATTTGAAGTGTAACCGGCATACCAGGCGTCGTGGTAGTCGTTGGTAGTCCCCGTTTTTCCGCCCGAAGGCTTATTGAAGCCATAGCGGCTGCGAATTGCGCGGCCGGTTCCGGTCCGATTCACTTGTTCCAGGGCATCGGAGACGTCCCCGGCCGCAGGTGCCTCGGCAGCCTCGTAATAGAGGGGCCCGCTTTTCCAAAGGAAGTTGCCATCGCGGTCTTCGATTGATTGCACGTAGTAGGGACGGAAACGACGGCCGCCATTTGGAAAGATAGAGTAGGCGCTCGCGACGTCCTGGACGGTCGCGCCCCAGGTTCCCAGATAGGACGCCGGATAGGGTTCGATGGCATCGGCATTAAATCCTGCGAGGCGAGCGACCTCAATGACTTCGCTCATTCCTGCGATGGATCCGACACGGACCGATGAGGTGTTCCGTGAATCAATGAGTGCCTTGGAAGCGCTGATGGAGGCATAATATTTACCGTCTGAGTTTGCAGGCGACCAATCGAGAGGTGCGCCTGAGATCTCACCGGGACGGATGCGGGCATCACTTACGGTTTCGGTGAGCGAAAAGCCGTTCTTTACAGCAGCGAGAAAGACGAAGGGTTTAAAAATAGAGCCGATGGGGCGTCGGGACTGAAGGGCTCGATTGAATTGAGATTCCGCGGCACTTCGTCCGCCGACAACTGCGAGAACGCCACCGGTGCGGTTATCGATAACAACTGCAGCGCCTTGAAGGTAGGCAGGATTCCCTTTCTTGTTCCAGTTGGCTCGCTTCTGATGTTTATAACCGGGAGTTCTTTCGACTGCAGCCAGCCGTTTTTCCATCGCCCGCTCAGCGGCCTCCTGGAGATTGGGATCAAGGGTGGTGTTGATGATTAGGCCACCGTCCTTAATGTTTTCTCGTTCGAGAATTTCTTCGAGATCCCGGCGGATGGAATCGAGAGCGTAGCTTCCGGAAATGAGGCGCTCGGAGGCACTTGGAATATTGAGCGGTTTTTCTTTCGTGGCTTTGGCCTCCTCTTCAGTGAGGTATTCAAAGTAGACCATGCGGTTGAGAACGGTGTTTCGTTCTAGTTTTGCTGCTTCGGGATCGCGGAAGGGAGAGAAGGCATTTGGTGCGCGGATGATTCCCGCGAGCATGGCCGCTTCCGAGAGATCAATTTGGCTGGAAGACTTCCCGAAGTATGTCCGAGAGGCTGATTCAACACCCATGATGGAACCGCCCCAAAAAATGCGATTCATGTAATGCTCGAGGATTTCGTTTTTCGTGAAATTTGATTCGAGGCGATGGGCGATGGCAATCTCGAGGGCTTTCCGGTGAAGAGTGAGGAGTTTCCCGTGATTTCTTTTCTTGAGCGTGAATGAATTCCGCGCGAGCTGCATCGTAATGGTGGAGGCCCCTTCAAATTTCCATCGGGTCACCAAGCGAAAAATGGAGCGTCCAAACCCTCTAATATCTACTGCACCATGTTCACGGAAACGGCCATCCTCACGAGCGATGAGGGCATTGATAAATAGGGGGGAGACTTCATCGTATCTAACTAAATGACGGTTTTTCCCGTGGAGGAATCCGATTTCCTGACCGGCGGAATTTTTCAGGATGTTGCCTTGTCGATCGAGGATCTCGGTGCGAGCGGGCATGTTGGTGACTTCTTCGAGATCGTAGGTGTTCGCGAGAATGTGGTAAAAGGCTCCGGCGATGAGTCCGAAATTCAGGGCGAGGAAAGAGCATGAAAGGCCGAGGCGAGCAGGCCATTTGATCCAAATAGGGAGCTTACGAGTAAGCCAGTTGATGAGAATAAAGGGAGAAAAGAAGAACTGACGAGCGGTGAATTCAGCCCGTTTGGTGTTCTTCCTTTTCGCTCCAGCCCTTTTTTTGGTGGTTTTCTTTTGAGCTGATCTGCGGGGAGGCATCTGAGGGGAGTTTAGATAAGGAGTAACGATGGCCAAGGCCGTACTTCTCTAGAAAAGATTTCTTGTGAGACTCCTTGCGGATTTTTAAAACAAAGGGATGGTCATGGGACGATATTGTAACAATGAAAAATCTCATTATTTCTCTTAGCCTCATTGGGCTGCAGATCCTTTCAGCAGCTCCAACCCTTGAAAGTCTTAGTGACCTCAAAGCATTACAGGAGAGGGTTCAAAATGTCGTTGTCGCAGCGACCCCGGCGACCGTTTCTCTTATTTCCCTCCGAAACGGATCAGCAGGAAGCGGCGTGACCGTCTCTGCGGGAGGATTAGTTCTTACTGCAGCACACGTGGTCCAAGGCAGCCGTGAAATGATTGTGGTTTTTCCAGATGGCCGTGAAGAGCGCGCTCGCGTGCTGGGTGCCAATAGCACCCGCGATGCGGCGATGGTTCAGTTGATCGGCGATGGCCCGTGGGACTTTGTGGAAGTGGGAGAATCAGACCTACTGGTTACCGGCGACTTCGTGGTCGCGATGGGGCATCCCAAGGGATACGATCCAACGCGGCGACCTCCAGTCCGCTTTGGTCGGGTAATGACGAAAGATCGAAGCGGTTTTATCACGACCGATTGTACTGTGATTGGGGGAGACAGCGGTGGGCCTCTTTTTGATCTGGAAGGCAGGGTTGTGGGGATTCATTCGCACATCAATGTTGAAGAAAAGGCGATCAACCGACATGCAGGAATTACGGGATTTAAAAAGTCGTGGGATAAGATGCTGGCTGGGGAAAAGTGGGGTCTTTTAGGATCTGACGGAAATGGGATGAGTCGTCCTGTGATTGGCGTGATTCTTGGGAAGAAAGCGGGGGCGTTGGTGGTTCGATCGATGCCATCTGGCTCACCAGCTCTAGAAGTGGGTGTCAAGATTGGCGATGAATTGTTGAGAATGGGGGATGCTGAAATCTCAAGCCTAGATGATTTAAGGAAGTTTCTCATCGATTACCAAGCTGGAGATCGACTCAAACTGGTTGTGGGGCGGAATGGGGAAGAATTGGAATTTCAAATTATGCTCGCTGGCCTTCGCGCATATTAAGGCCTTTTCAAAAGATATCTTACGACGACGATGAAATCACTATTTTCACTCACCTTGCTTGCTTGTCTTCCTGTTTTAGGTCAGCTAGTGCCATCGGAGATCCTTGCGAAAGATCAAGCGATTACGGAGGCTCAGGCAGATCAGATTTTCAAGATCGTGCGTGCGGTTACGAAGGACGCGAGCGAAGTAGTTTTTCCAATTTTCTCCAACCGCAACCACATTGGTTACGGAGTTTCAGTGGGAGACGGTAAACTGATCGCCAAAGCCAGTGAGGTGGTTCCCAGGCCGAAGTTGCTTGTGAAAACCAAGGAGGGAGCCTTGCTGGCCAGCATTCTAGGAGCTTATCCCGAGCAGGATCTCGTTTTGCTTTCGGTGGAGGGCTTGAAAGCACCCGCTGCGAAATGGGTGGATGGATCGGGGCTTCCGGAAGGGGCCTTTCTCGCGGCGGTGCGCCCGGATGGGGAGGCCGCTGGATTTGGTGTGAAAAGTGTGGCAGCTCGGAGTTTACGAGCTGAAGATCAAGGGTTTCTTGGGGTCGAAATGCATCCTAACGATTTCGGTGATGGCGTGAAGATTAACCGTGTGCTTCGAGACTCGGCTGCCGCAATGGTGGGTTTGCGTCCGGGTGATGAGATTCTCGCGATCAAAGGTGAAGTAGTTAAAGGCTTTCATGAAATCTCAGCCCGGCTCCGGCGTTTGAAGGCGGGGGAGACGGTAGATATTTTAATTTCACGAAACAGCAATGAGTTGAAGTTCCGGCCGACGTTGCAGGGATCTCGGGCGAAGGAGCCCGAATCGGAGCAACTTAGGGCGATGAATTCAAAGAGCGGGAGCAGAAATCAGGTCCGTGATGACTTTGGTAATGTCGTTCAATCGGACATGGAGTTAGAGTCCTCCCAAACCGGACTTCCGATCATCGACTTAGAGGGGCGAATTGTTGGACTGGTGATTGCCCGGGCCGGTCGGATCAGCACTCTCATTCTTCCCAGTATTGAGATTGAAGAGATGTTGAAATCTGAGCCCTACAAGCTGGACCAACGACCTCGCTCGGTTTCGGAGCGGTCGCGGCGCTAACAAAATTATTCGTGTTCGTTGCGAGGCGCTTGGCCGAAGAGTCGATCGAGCGCGACAGGAGGGGGGACGTTCTCGTAGAGCATGCCATAGACAACGTCGATGATAGGAGTCCTTGCTCCAATCTTACGCGCGGCTTCGTGAATAGATTGGGTGTTCTTAACGCCTTCGGCGACCATGCCGAGTTCGGCGACGGCTTCATCGAGAGTCTTCCCTGCGGCAAGAGCGAGGCCCACACGGTGATTACGGGAGTGAGCCGAGAAGCAGGTTGTGACGAGGTCCCCGAGTCCGGAGAGTCCGCTAAAGGTAGCGACATCTCCGCCCAAGGCTACGCCGAGACGCGTCATCTCGGCCAAGCTGCGGGTGACGAGGGCAGCGATGGCGTTGTCGCCTAATTTGAGTCCGGTGGCGACACCTGCGGCGATGGCAAAAATATTCTTAAGGGCACCTCCTAATTCGACTCCCGCGATGTCTTCGTTGGTGTAAGCGCGGAATCGCTCTGTCGAAAAAAGATCGCGCAGGCCTTCGCCGACTTCTTGCTGAGCGCAGGCGATTGTTGCAGCGGCTGGGAGCTGAAGGGCGATCTCTTCGGCATGGTTAGGGCCAGAAAGAACCGCGACAGGGTTGTCCGGAAAGGAGTCGCTGATGATTTCCGACATGCGCTTGCCGCTCGTTTTTTCGATTCCCTTTGCGCAGGAAATTAAAGGGGTCGAAACTGGAATATCAAAGCGCGCAAGATTCTCCGCTGTCTCGCGAATCGCGGATGTGGGGACACCGAAGAGGACGACATCCGCTTCTTCGGCACACTGGAAGTCCAAGGTGGCGACGATATTCTTCGAAAGTGAAACGTCGGGCAAGTAGCGAGAATTACGATGGTCGTTATTAATTTGATCGATGACTTCGCCGCGTCCTAGCATTGTCACTTGAGTCGTATTTTGGGAGAGGAGGGCGGCAAGACCCGTGCCCCAGGAGCCGCATCCAATGATGAGTGGTTTTTGATAAGAGAGGTTCATACGCTCACCTCCTTTTTCTTTTTCGAACCAATTTTATTTTCTGTTCCGGCTCGAAGTCGAACGATGTTGGCCCGGTGCTTACAGAGAGCCATAGCTCCGGCGATAACAGCGAAGATGAAGAGTGGCTTGTTCCAGGTGCCATCGTCAATTTTACCGTGAAACCAAGACCCCCAAAGCGTGAGGATGGGGAGCACGATTGCGCCCGCGATGCTTCCGACGGAAACATATTTTGTAGTGACGGTGACGACCAGGAAGATAATCACAAGAACAACCACGCCCATGGGCATCAGGGCTGCTAGGGCACCTCCGGAAGTGGCGATGCCTTTCCCGCCTTTAAAGCCAATCCAAGGCGAGTAGTTGTGGCCCATGATGCTGGCGAAGGCCGTCAGAACAGGAATGACCTGTGAGGCGAGGCGTTGGTCGACGGCGAATCCGGCATTCCAGGAATCAAGAAAGGAAAGGGAGACAGCGACGGACTCATCGTCGATACGGCAGAGGTTCACCGCGATGGCCACCGGAATAAAGCCTTTAAGAAAATCCAGGAGGAGGCAGAAAATTCCGTTCCCTTTTCCAAGGGTTCGAAAAACGTTGGTGGCACCGATATTACCAGAGCCATGCTCCCGAATATCGATGCCTTTCAGTTTTCCAAGGAGAAGCCCAAAGGGGACGGAACCCAAAAGGAATCCGAGAAGGGGAAAAAGCCAGATCATTTATTCGGTGCGGCGGATGGATTCGATGATGACGGGCGTGATGGGAATATTTTGGTGAGATCCAGCCTGGATGGCACCGCTTGAACTGATGCTGTTCATATACTTCGTTGAAGTGCGGACCATCTTGATTTCGTTCACGACATCCATGCCCGCGGTTACTTTGCCAAAGACGGCATAGCCGCCGTTGTTGTGGGGGAAGTTGAGGTTTGAGTTGTTATCGGCAACATTGATAAAAAACTGCGAGGTGGCGCTGTCCGGATCAGGAAGCCGTGCCATTGCGATGGTGCCGACGGAGTTACCAAGCCCGCCTTCCGACTCATTCTTGATGGAGTCGTTATTGGGTTTTTCGGTAGGAATGTCATCCTGCAGTCTGAAGCCGCCACCTTGGATCATGAAGTCACCCATGACGCGGTGGAAAATTGTTCCGTCGTAGAACTTGGTATCTACGTAAGTCAGGAAATTCTCCACGGTAATGGGCGCTTTGTCGGGATCGAGTTCGATGGTGATGTCACCTTTTGTCGTCTTAAGGACGACGCTTGGTATTGCGTCGCGGTTGCTATTCCGGTCTGAGGCGTTTTCGCGTTCTGAGGCTTTCTTTTCGACAACTTTCACCTTTGAAGAATTGCTGGTGGATGTCTCTGTCTCGGATTTTTTAGGCTGGCAGCCGACAAGGAAGAAGAAGGGGACTAAAAGAAGAACTTTCATGAGGTGGGGAGAATAGTGTTTGTTCGACGGCTGGCAAGATTAGTGAGCTTGTAACCAATCTGAGCCGAATCCGGTGTCAATGCGGACTGGGACATTAAGTGGTAGAGCGAGAGCGGATTCCATCGCTTCGACGATGAGGGGGGTGAGTTCGTCTTTTTCGTCGAGATGCAGATCGAAGAGAAGTTCGTCGTGAACTTGTAAAATGAGCTTTGACTTACGACCTACCAGAAGCTTTGCAACCTGAATCATCGCGAGCTTGATTAAGTCGGCCGCAGTACCCTGAATGGGGCTATTGATGGCAGCGCGTTCGGCGTTTGCCCGAATACTGGCGTTTCCGGACGCTATGTCTTTGAGCGTTCGACGACGGCCGGTTACGGTTTCAATGTACCCTTGGGAGCGCGTCTTTTCGACGGTTTCTTCCATGAAGATTTTGATCGCTGGATATTCTTTGAAATAGGTTTCGATGATTTCGGCCGCTTCTCCCCGAGGGATACTTAGTCGCTGGGAGAGTCCAAAGGCGGATATGCCATAGATGATGCCGAAGTTTACCATCTTGGCGGTTCGTCGCATTTCCGAGGTGACGCCATCGAGGTCGACACCGAAGACTTTTCCTGCGGTGGCACTGTGAATGTCAGTGTCATTTTTGAAGGCCTCAATCATCGTTGGATCGCCAGAAAGAGAAGCCATGACGCGCAATTCAACCTGAGAGTAATCGGCGGCGAGGAGAGTGAAACCTTCGCCCCGAGGAACGAAAGCTTTGCGAAGTTCGCGTCCCAGTTCTGAGCGAACAGGGATATTTTGGAGGTTTGGATCACTGGATGCGAGACGTCCAGTCGAGGTGAGGAGTTGATGGAGATGGGTGTGGACGCGACCGGAGTGAGGCGCGCGGTGATTGGGGAGCGAGTCAACGTAAGTAGATTTAAGTTTTGTGGCCTCCCGGTAGTTCAGAATGTTCTCCACAATAGGATGAGCGGCCGCGAGAGAGGAGAGGGTTTGTTCGTCGGTTTTAAATTGGCCAGTTTTCGTCTTCTTGGGCTTTTCGACGAGCTTCATTTCTCCGAAGAGGATTTCTCCGAGTTGTTTGGGAGAGTTGAGATTGAAGGGGCGTCCGGCCGCTTCTTCGATCTGCTTACTTAGGACGCTGATTCGTTGAGTAAGTTCGATTCCGACCTCATCAAGAACGTCTTGAGAAACAGTGATGCCCTCGGCTTCCATCGCGACAAGCACGGGGAGAAGGGGGAGTTCAATGGAATCGAAAACGGAAGAGAGTGAATCCCTCTTAAGCTGAGCGATGAGAAGTTGAGCCAACTGGAAGGTGATGTCTGCGTCCTCGGCGGCATATTCAGCGAGATCGGCTGGAGGAACCTGGGAGGGATCGAGGTCGCCTTTAACTGCTTTCTTTTTTGCAGCGGCGGTGAAGAGGTCATCGGCTTCCTTAATTGATTGGGCGAAAAGGTCGGCGAACTTGATGGGAGAGTATCCGAGCATGGACTCAGAGAGGTAATCCATGGTGTGTTTTTGATCGGGTGAAACCAACTGGTGAGCCAACATGGTGTCGAAGAAGGGCCCGGCAGGAATGACTCCGTGGGAGCGGAGGATGTGGAGATCATATTTGAGGTTATGACCGATTTTTTGCTTGGGTGAGGCAAAGATGGGCACAAATTTTTCCAGATGTTCTCCGGCGACATACCAAGCGCAGTTTGCATTGGTGGAAAAGGCGATTCCCAAAAGTTTCGCTTCAAAGCGATTGAGCGAAGTCGTTTCGGTGTCGAAACAAAATAAATCCGCCTTCTCTAACTCAGCCAAGAGGGCCGCGATGTCTTCCTCAGTTTCAGCAAAGCGGTAATCGTGTTCGATATCCTTGATCGTCTTGAGACTCTCGAAAACCGGAGCCTCCGCTTTTTTTTCATCGGCCGTGCTGGAATCGGAGCTTCCGAACAGTCGTTTGGTGAGGCCGCGGAATTCATGCGCCTCGAAGAGTTCCTTTAGCTTTGCTTCATCCGGGGACTCGAGAAGGAAGTCCTCCATCGTTTCCTTGATGGGAACATCGAGAATGATGGTGGCGAGCTCCTTGGAAAGCTTCGCCTGCTCCGCAAATTTGATGACGTTCTCCTTTTGTTTTCCTTTGAGTTTGGAGGTGTTCCGGAGGAGAC
>OJFC01000003.1_pt1 | contig 41159 bp, 36 predicted proteins | sample 1594021 | NCBI WGS metagenome assembly OJFC01 (sample SAMN05416739, study PRJEB24817) | seawater metagenome | isolation source: Sea water | place: Canada:Atlantic | collected 2013-07 | reverse complement strand
CACTAGGTGGGTCGAAGTCGCGAGGCCAGTTCTCGCGCGACCGCTTCGAAGCCAGTGCGGAAAGGGATGCGCGCTTTCCATTGAAGGGTCTGCAACGACCGACTGACGTTGAGCGCGTAGCGCACGTCGTGTCCCGGACGGTCTTTGACGTGGGTAATGAGGGATTCCGGTTTGTGAAGGAGTTTTAAAAGTCGACGTGCGATTCCGAGATTTGTGCTCTCGCAGCTTGCTCCCAGGTGATAAATATTTCCTTGAGTTCCTCGTTCGAAAACGGCGATGAGTCCGAGGGCGCAATCGTCGACGTGCATCCAATCGCGAATCTGTTGTCCGCTCCCATAGAGCGAAAGCGGCTGGTTACGGAGTGCCTGATGAATGAGCTTGGGAATGAGTTTTTCGCGGTGTTGGCGAGGCCCGTAGCTGTTTGTGCAGCGGGCAATGACGATGTCTTGGAGATGAGTCGTGACGGCCGCAAGGGCCAGAAGATCGGCTGAAGCCTTACTGGCGGAGTAGGGAGACGAAGGGCGAAGGGGCTGGCTTTCCGTAAACTTATAGTGGACGGGCGTGGAGCCGTAAACCTCGTCGCTCGAGCAAATGAGCAGGGGGAGCTCGCTGGAGCGGGCGCACTCAATTAAGGATGAGGTGCCTCCGATATTGGTGTGGACAAAGTTTGAGGGATCGATGATCGAGCGATCGACGTGACTTTCGGCGGCCAAGTGAAAGATACCGCTGACCTGGTAGTCATCCAGAGTCTTCTGGACGAGGGCCGCATCGTTGATCGAGCCTTCTACGAGATGGAATCGCGGGTCCTGATCCGGGCCAGTGAGGTTTCCACGATCTCCAGCATAGGTGAAGGCATCAAGGACGACGACGCGGTGGACATCGGGCCGCTCGAGGAGTTTCCTCAAAAGAGTGGATCCAATGAAGCCAGCCCCTCCGGTGAGCAAAATTGATTTGAAGCTTCGCATTGGCGAAACGTTAATTGGCAGAAGAACGGTTGGAAATGATTGAATCTAGAGGAATTCTGCGAGCTCTTCTAAATCGTATTGACCGGAGCCCTCCCCTCTGCTCGGATATGTAGGTCAATGAAACTTTCTCATTACCTTCTCCTCGGCGGAGCGACCGTTCTTTTAAACTCCTGTGGTGCACTGAAAAATGTGCAGCATCCTTTGAGTTCAGACGGAAGCTTCGATCCTCTTAGTGCTCCTGGAAGCCAGTCTTCACAAGGTGCAGGTTCCTATGCAGCGCCTTCTACCTCATCATACACCCCTGGACAGTGGATCGAGACATCGATGCCCAACTCCACCTTCTTCCGCGTTATTCCCAAAGGAAATGCTACTGCTGATAAGGTGCTTCAAGCAGGAGTTCCTCTGAAATATATTTCTTCTGAAGGTTCTTACACCAGAGTCGAACTCGATTCTGGAGCAGTGGGTTTCGTTCCGGAAATCATGGTGATCGAACGCGCGACAGGAAGCGGAACCTTGGTTACTGGGGCTGTGGCTCCTCCGCTTCTTTCAGGTGATATGGCGGTCCCGAGCAGCGATCCTTTCATCCCGCCCAGTAGTTTTCCCGCGCCCGATGCCCCGGTTCTTCCCGAGATTCCTACTCTACCAAACACTCCTGTGACGCCTCCTGGAACTTCGGTTCCTCCGATCACCCCTAATGTTCCTATTCCTGGATCTGTGGATGTTCCCGAGCTTCCTCCAGTGGAAGCTCTGGTTCCACCCGACGTCTCTGGAATCACCGAGCCTGGCGTGACGGACTAGTTGTTTGGCTCCTCCATTTTTTTAAACGGTCTTTGGTTTTACCATGGCCGTTTTTCTTTTTGGCAAAGAAGCGGGAGTTGCTAGGATCCGCGCATGCCTTTCGTTGATTCTCTCATCACGCTTGTTCTTCTCGTGATGCTACAAGCAGTCCTCGGTTTTGATAACCTACTCTATATCTCCCTTGAATCGCAGCGCGCTCCGGAGGGGGATCAGAGCAGGGTTCGCAAGCTCGGAATTGGGATTGCGGTGGGATTACGGATCGTTCTTCTCTTCGTCCTGATCAAGCTCGTTGTTGTCCTTCAGGATCCCTTTTTTACGACGGTTGGGGGGTGGGTCGAAGGCTCGTTTAATTTCCACAGTGTCATCGTGCTCTTTGGTGGAGCCTTCATCCTTTACATGGCGACTAAGGAGATTGCTCACATGATGTCCCTTGAGGAAGAAGGGCACGCGGCTAATCGTCAGCCGTCTTCTTCCAAGAAGGTCATCGGGCTCATCGTATTCATGAATGTCATCTTCTCCTTCGACTCCATCCTTAGCGCGATGGCGTTGGCGGGAATCAAGGATCCAGCTACCGGAGCCCACCTGGGCTACCAAATGGTCGTCATGGTGATCGCCATTTTAATCGGTGGGGCAATCATGATCCTTCTAGCAGATAAGGTGACAAGTTTTCTTCAGCGCAACCGGATGTATGAGGTCCTCGGGCTCTTCGTTCTCTTCGTGGTCGGGATTATGTTGCTCACGGAAGGAGCCCATTTGGCGCATCTCAAATTCTTCGGAAATGAAATTCACGCCATGACCAAGACTACCTTCTACTTCGTCATCGGAGTGCTTTTGCTCACTGATGTTGTCCAAGGGCGCTATCAAAAAAAACTGACTCAAGAGAAGATGCGAAAGGCTAAAATCGCTGAAACTTCGGTTTAAGGAAATTCCTGATGAAAGCCTCTATCATCGCTATTCTTATCCTGCGCGTCGCGCTGGGCGGGTTCTTTATTTATTCTGGGACTACGAAGTTGATGGATCTCAGTGATTTCGTCGATTCAGTTGGGAATTATCAGATTGTTGATCGCCCTTGGGATGCGATCTTTGGCTACTTTGTGCCTTGGTTAGAGGTCGTGCTCGGCTTCGCGATCGCGACTGGGATTTACTTCAGAAGTGGTCTCGTAATCACGATCGTGATGCTACTGGGCTTCTCGATCGCCATTGCCTGGGTTTGGAGTCAGGGGCTCAATATCAATTGTGGTTGTCATGGAAAGAGCGATGAGCCAACCAATTATCCTTTATCCATCGCCCGGAATTTGGGGTTAATTACTTTAGCCGCAGGGCTTTTCTGGACGAACCTAGGACGGCCCGCTAAAACTCCTGAGTGACTTACGCTGAGAGACTCAAGCAACGCATGCTCGCCACCGGCTCCGGCCTTTGTGTCGGACTCGATCCCCGCCCCGAGCTGACCGATGGAGGAATCGAGGCGATTCCTGAATTTTTGCGCCGTATCGTTGGTGAGACCGCGGAGTTCACGGCCGCCTTTAAGCCGAACATGGCTTACTTTGAGGCGATGGGGCTTCGGGGGATCGAGATTCTGCAAGATCTCCTTGGAGAAATGCCCAAGGAGGTGCCCATCATTCTCGATGCCAAGCGCAGTGACATTGGTGAAACGCAGAAATATTACGCGCGCTCCTATTTCGAAAACTGGGGCGTCGATGCCGTCACTCTAAATCCCTTTCTGGGTTACGACACCTTGCAACCCTTTCTCGATTGGGAGGGAAAAGGCGTCTATCTTTTGGCGGTGACTTCCAATCCCGGGAGCGTTGATTTTCAACGACGGGATTGTGAAGGGAAAGCGCTCTTCGAACGAGTGGGCGACCTTTGTAACCGGGCCACTGACGAGGGACAAAAGACTTCGACCGGTTTGGTGGTGGGGCTTACGAATGCCGATCAAGATGTGCTGGGAAAATTACCCGATGTTCCCTTGTTGATCCCGGGTTTAGGCGCTCAGGGGGGAAGTTTGGATGTTCTTAAGGACTCGGGTCGGAGCGCGCCCAGTGTGGTCAACGTTTCGCGCGGAATCACCTACGCGGATTCTAAAGATTATGGAGCGTTGGCAAAAAATTGGGCGCAGAAAATAGCGGAGGGGCTGAGCTAACGGATGTCTTTTGACGAAACATCCAACGAGGGTTACTCCGGGCTCTTTCCCAAGAAGGGATGGCCGCAGCGGAACTATCGTTTTTGGCGTTATCGTCTCCTTCCCCAGATTCTTAAAAAGCGCGAGGGAGAATCTCGGCTCGCAGTGATGACGCCGCCCGAAGAGGGAATGGTGCGCACGACGTGGATTGGTCATGCCTCCGTGCTGGTTCAGTTTGGCCAACATACGGTCATTTTTGATCCTAATTGGGCGAACTGGCACGGCCCGGTGAAGCGTCAACGCGAGCCTGGCTTGGAGCTTTGTCGACTTCCCGAACTTGATCTCGTCCTCGTTTCCCACGCGCACTTTGATCATCTCCACAAACCATCCCTGAAGGTGATCGAGGCGGCCCATGGAATCGTGGTGCCCAAGGGGAGCGGAAGCCTGGTCAAAAATTTGGACTTTGCGAGCATCCAGGAAATGGCGGTGTGGGAAGAGTGCGAAATCGGAGGAATGCGTATCGTCCACACTCCGAGTCGCCACTGGGGCGCGCGCTACGGAGCTGATACCAATCGTGACTACGGCGGCTTCCTTGTGGGCTCGGGCGATCGTAAAGTTTTTCATGCGGGTGATAGTGCCTACTTCGACGGCTTCAAAGAAATTGGCCGGCGCGAGGACATCTGCGTCGCCCTTTTACCTATCGGGGCTTACGAGGCACCGAGCGGGCGTGACGTTCACATGAATCCGGAAGAGGCTCTACAAGCCTTCGAGGATCTTGGGGCTGAGTTCATGCTTCCGATGCACTACGGCACCTTCCCACTTGGAAACGAGCACCCGGACGAACCGATCGAACGGCTAATTGCGGAAGCGGAACGTCGTGGGATCGCCGACCGGGTCATCATTGCTGCTGCTGGCGAAGGCGTAGAAATTTAGCGGAAATTCTAACAAAGCCGATTCTGGCTCTTTGCCGAAGAAGATATTACTTTCCCTGCGTGCCTGAGAAAGCTGTCATCGATAAAGTCTATGAGACGACTAAAATGTATGTGAAAGTCGGGGACGACACCGTCACCAAAACCTTTAAGAAAGCGCGCAATTCTGAAATCCGCTATGGGCGGGAAAAAAGAGCCTTTGAGTGTTTCAAGGGCTTGGAGGGATTCCCTCAGTTGATTTCATTTGATGACGAAACGTTCACTCTCGTGATGAGTCGTCTTCCGGGGGAAATGCCAACGTCGCTCGATGAGGATCAGGTGATCCAGCTCCGTCGCTTAGTGGGGGAAATGCTCGCTCAAGGAGTGGCCCGTCACGCCATTCCGGTGCGGGATTTATTGCTTTCGGATGCGGGGCAGCTCGGGATGGTCGACTTTGAGCGGGTCTCGTTTCGTTTGTTCGAAATCTCTCCGATTTGGAAGATCGGCAAGATCGTTTCCCGCTATCATCTGTATCGCCTGATCAACGAGTATCAGCCTCAGATGCTGTCGGGCTCTGAGAAACCCCTCTTAAATTTAGTGAACGGAATTCGCAGCGCGGGTCGGCCGATCAAGGCATTGAAGAGAAAGGTGTGCGGTCTATTTCGTTGAGTTTTAGAAATCGAGGTAGATCTCGGTCCGGCGATTCGCACGGCGACCGCTCGGATCATCCTCTCCATCAGTCTTAACGTTCGGACGACGTGGTTTCGTCTCTCCTTCGGCCTGGGCAATCATTTGGCTTTCAGGAACGCCTAACGTTAGGAGATATTTGCGCACCACATCGGCCCGATTTATTGAGAGCTTATTGTTGTATTCATTCGAGCCGAGGGCGTCGGTATGGCCTGAGAGAGTGAGCTTTTTATTGGAGTCGGTGAGGAGGAGGGAGGCGACGATATCGAGCTGGCGCTCGGTGCGCGGGGTAAGCCCGTTTTCATCGAATCCAAAGTAGAGAATGAGGGTGTCGCCTCCGGCGGGGTTCTTCACGAGGGGAGTGAAGTGGACATCGCCTCCAGCAACGCGGGTGGCATAGTCGGCGAGGAGCTGGTCAAGGTTCACCTCGGTCACGCGCCAAGGTTGGGTGATATCGGCGCGCTGCACCGTGATTCCGAACTCGGCGGCCCGCTCGCCTTTGTCATCTGCAACATTCGCTTTGAAACCGGCGGTGGTTTCGCGATTGAACATGGCGCGAAGCGGCTTCTGATCGCGGAGTTTGTATTTCGCTTCCTCGAAAATAATGCAGAGGCCTGCTATTTTGGCGTCCGATACTTTTTCGGAATCGACGAAGGATTTGGCATCGTCGAATTCCTGACGGAGGGCGGCGTTGAGGAAGGAGTCCGTGATTCCCAATGCGTCGACGAAGATCGCACGCGGAGGCACTTTTCCTTCACCAACAACAGGAGGGAGGGTGACTTTTTCGATGGTCCATTTTCCCGTGTCCTGGCGGTTGAGGTCGAAGTAAATGCGAGAGCCGAAATCGTCATCGAGATTGATGGCCCAACGGGCACGGCGATTGGCTTCAAGCTCGCCAATTTCGCTGATGGGACGAGCCGGGTGAATGCGGAGTTTGTTGGAGTCGGAAAGGGCCTGAAGTCCAGAGAGGTGGCTTTCGGTCAGTGCGTTTTTTCCGATGAGAGAGGCGGCTTTTTGGATTTCACCTGCTTGTAGGGAGTTTCCGATTTTTTGCAGGAGGGAAATGGGGTCGAGTTCGGCTGCTCCAAGATCGAGGTCGGTTAAGACTTCAGCTGGGGTGAGGGGAGTCGGAACTTCAGGGGTGGGTTCCGGCTCCGGCATCGCTTCGAAGGGTTCGGGAGTTTCTTTGACCTCAGTATTAGGGGGGGCATCTGCCGCTGCTTCTTTTTCGGTGTCGATCTTGACGACTTCCGGGTCGGTGGGGCTGCATTGAGTGGCCATCAGGCCTGTTACTACCAATCCGCCTGCGATGAAGGTGAGCAAAACGTAGAGAGCGAAGTTCGAGCGAGGTTCGTCGGGGTAATAGGAACTCATGGCAGTGGAATGATAGGGGGGATTTTAAAAGTCTAGTCTGAGGGGGTTCTTGGGACCTGTTGTAGAGTAACGATGGAACTATGATTGCCACGGATCACGCGCAAGCGAGTTTCTTGTACGGCGGCCGCGGCCACGAGTTTTAGGTAAAAGTCCTCTTGATTTCTGACGCGTTCCCCATTGATTTCAAGGAGGATGTCTCCCGCTTTAATACTGGCATTTGCGCCGAAGCTTTTTGGAACTACACGTGTGACTTGCACTCCTCCGTAGCCGCGCTGACGGTAGATGATGGGGAGATCTCTGACTTCGAGTCCGACGGACTGCACGATCGCGTCATCGGAAGCGAGGCGCCCGCCTCCGGTGATATTTTGAGGAAGAGCGAAGGGATCTGCCTCCGCGATGGTGGCCTTGAGAATCTTGAAAGCATCTCCACGCCATACGCTGAGGGAGACTTCCTCGCCAACGTCGGAACGTTGAACGCTACTGATGAGAGAAGTGGCGGCTTCTATTCCTTCGCCCTTAAACTCATTGATGATGTCGTAGCGTTTAATGCCGGCGAGATCTGCGGGAGATCCCTGGGTGACATCCCAGATCAGTGCTCCCTTACCAGAGTAGGCGAAAATATTCTTCAGATTCTGATCAAGATCGCGTGCTTGAATCCCAAGAAATCCGTAGATGGGGCGACCTTTTTCAAGAATGTGGGTCATGGTACGGACCACATCATTTGAAGGGATTGAGAAACTGATGCCCTCAAAACTCGGGTTCTCGCGGTTGGTCGAATAGATCGAGGCGTTGATCCCAATGATCTCGCCAAGGTGATTAACGAGCGGGCCGCCGGAGTTCCCGGGATTGATCGCGGCGTCGGTCTGAAACATGTCGCGTTGACCGTCGGAGAGCGAGCGGTCACGAGCTGAAATCAAACCGGTGGAAACCGAGGGTCCGAGGCCGAAGGGATTTCCCAAAGCGATGGCGAGTTGGCCGACTTTGACCTGGTCTGAGTTTGCGAATTTCAACGGAGCAAAGATTTCGTCAGGTTGTCCCTTGATGCGCAGAACAGCGATGTCAGAGAGGCGGTCGGAATCGATGAGGATGGCGGGGAGGTTCCGGCCGTCTTTTAAAGTGATACGGATTTCCTGGTGCCCATCAATCACGTGGTGATTGGTGATGACGTGCCCTTCTTCTGAAATGATGACCCCAGATCCGAGTCCGTGATTTGCGCGGCTACGCTCGTAAATACGATTCCGGAGCGGATCGAGGATCCGTTCTTTGCGAATGATCTTGGTGTCGATACTGACGATTGAAGGGGTCACTTTCTCCAAGAGCGTGATCATCTCGTCGTTCGCGCGCGCGAGGCCCGGGACCTCGCTGGGAACAAGAGGAGCCTCGGTGGCGAGGGTGGCATTTTCGGGCGAGAACTGCTGGGTCTTTGGCTTTTCACCAAAACCGAAGATCGGATGCCCTCCTTGCCAAGCGCGAAAGGCGTAGACCCCTGCAAAGGCAAAAGCGAAGACTAGGCCAAGGACGAAAACTCGTTTAATCGTATCAATCATCAGTAAGGGTGGGGCAATTGAAGAATGAAATGGGGAAGATAAAAGGGTGAATATCTCTTAGGTATTGGAGAAGCGACAGTGAGAAACTCTTTTTTTTAGAATCCAATAAGTAGGAAATTCCTCTTGGAAAGTAATTTTCCTAGGGGCCCTGCTTCTTTTGAATCAGATCTCCGTCTCAGTCCAAAAATTGAGATTATTGAGTATAGAGGGACATTGACTGCATGATTTTCAAAGAAAATGGCGGAGGTAATCTTTAGACAGGGTGTTTTCCGATCAGGAGAATAACGGTAAGTGGGAAAAATCTCCTGCGAAGTGGGATGAGTTGGTGAGAGGGGTATTTTGGCTATTTTGAGCAAAAAGTTCAAGCGTTGGCGAGCGTGGATTCGAGTGTTTGGTAGCTGTTGAGTTCCAGTCGCGAGTTGAAAATCGGCGGGCGACGAGACCACCGGAGGGATCCGAGCCCTCCGTGGTCTATAGGAACAGCGGCGTTTTTTAGGTAAATTGGACTTCCTGCGGGTGAGATTATTTTGATCTCTCGATGGTTAGAGATTGTGTCAAGAAACATCGTTCTTGATATTCCGGTAAAATTAAGTAACTTCGAATTTCTTAAGGTGTTTACGGACTTTTGTTATAGGGTTTTGTGTACTTTGGGCTTTAAAATTGACCGTCAGGAGTGTTTTGGTGTACTTTGGTGCCCGTCGAGACACTTCGGCGATTCATTTGATGGCAATCCAGATTCAGGCACAGCGCGGCATCATCGAGCACAAGCTCGATGCGAAGGGCCGCGTCTCGGTGCCAGTTACGTGGAGACCTGCTCAGGGCCAGTCGGTCTTCTTGCTGCGTGCCGACTCCTACGGTCAGCCTACTCTTCGCGTTCTCAGCGAGGCGGCTTTTTCCAAAAAACTCGAGCAAATCGAGGAATCGGAAAATCTCACCCCGCGTCAGAAGGACAACGCGGCCGGAATGATGTATGCCAATTCGATCGAAGCCTCGGTGAACGAGCAGGGCAAACTACTCATTCCGAAGGCCTGGGCGGAGGAACGTCAACTCAAACTTCCCGGAGCGGTGATCTTGGTCGGTCGCGGCAATCATTTCGAAATGCTCAGCCCCGTGAATGCGGAAGCGATGCTCTCCGCCGAGAAGGCGGAGAACGAGAAACTCAACCAAATACTCAACCTTTTTTAACTGATATCCTTTCTGAAAATGCAGACAAGATGAGACTTTTTTCAGCCCCGGTGCCGCCCGACTTTTGGGTGTCCAGCAGCTTCAATTCCTGGCTCTTGCCTTGTGGAGCGGCACCGGAGATGGAAGGTCTCGCAATTCACGCCGAAGGAAATGAGAAGACTCCATTTTATCACGAGTCGGTCTTGCTCGACGAAGTAGTCGAGCATCTCGCACCAGTCGAAGGAAAATTTTTTATCGATGGCACCCTGGGAGGTGGCGGTCATACTGAAGCTCTTCTGCGTGGAAATGCCACCGTGAAGGGGATCGATCGTGATGCGCAGGCTCGCGCCTACGCGAGCGAGCGACTCAGGGAATTCGGCGATCGCTTTGAAGCGGTGGCTGGACGATTCGGAGAAATGGCACGGCTGGCTTCTGAAAATGACTGGCCAAAGGCCGATGGCATCCTTCTCGATATCGGAGTTTCCTCCTGGCAGATCGATGCTGCCGAGCGGGGATTTTCGTTCCGCTCTGATGGTCCTCTCGACATGCGCATGGGCGAGAGTGAGCTCACCGCCGCCGATATTGTGAACCAGTGGGGCGAGGATGAATTGGCAAAAATTTTCCGCGAGTTTGGCGAAGAGAAATCAGCTTGGCGCATCACTCAATGGATTATCGAAGCGCGCGTCTTGAAACCATTTGAGACGACACTTCAGCTAGCCGATGGGATTGAAAATCTTCTCGGTCGCAGAGGTCGAATTCATCCAGCAACCAAGGTTTTTCAAGCCCTCCGCATGGCGGTCAACGATGAGCTTGGTGAGCTCGCCCGTTTTTTGGAAAGCGCCGCGGATCTACTCAAGCCCGGTGGCCGTTTGGGAATCATTACTTTTCATAGCCTCGAGGATCGTATGGTTAAGCAGCATTTCCGTGACGCCTCCCGAACAGAGCTCGACCGTCCGGAATGGCCCGCTCCACGCCCCAATCCTGATTATCGCTATCAACTTTTAACCCGAAAAGGCGTCGCTCCCGGCGGCGTCGAGGTCGAGCGTAACGCACGCTCACGCAGCTCCAGACTCCGCGTAGTAGAACGTATTTGAATCATGAATCATCGTCGATATAACTCCAATCTCAGCATCCCGACCCTTATCGTTCTTTTGGTCGTCGTCGTCATCGTGTCGGTAGGAGGCGTTTCCTACGTCATGGTGAAGAATAAGCAGGTCACGATGCTTCGTGAGATTGCCAAGACTCAGCAGCGCATGGTGGAGCACAATTTGGCGATTACGATGCATCAGTCCGATATCGAACGTGAGTTGGATGTTTTTGCTCTCCGTGAGAAGCTCGATAAGAGGGGGTCAGATCTCCAATCCATCCCGACCGGATTACCGGAAGTTTACCGTCCCAACCAGGAGGTGCTGGCCCGCCGCTAGAAAGGTTACTCATGGATACCGCATTTAGAAATCGTGCTTTTGCAGTCAGCCTGGTCCTTGTGGCCGGGCTCAGTGCGCTTTCGTGGCGCCTTCTTTCGGTGCAATCGTGGAACCGCAACTTTTCTAGTAAAGCGCAACTGGGTCGTTTTAAAATGAAGGAAACGATCCCCGCTTCTCGTGGCTGGATCGTCGATCGTCACCGCCAACCTCTCGCGCAGAATCGCCCGGAAGCTGCTCTCATTGCGGATGCCAATCACCTGCGTTTCGAGGACAATCTCACAAGTGCGGTAGCTCATTGTAATCTCAACGCCCAAGCGGGTTGGTATGATCTTTCGGAGGAGGATCAACGCAAGGCTTTCAGGAAAATGAAGTCTCGTGTTAAAAAGATGGCTCCGGAGCTTCTGCGCGAAGAACACTTGAACTACGCCTTGGCAGTTCTCAGTCGCGAGCTGCGCGTGCCAAAAAAAACTCTTTTCGAGAAAATCCAAAATGGTCGGAAGCGCATCGTGGTGATGAAAAAGATCCGTGAGGATCAAGCCCGCCGCATTGAGTCCGAACTCCAAGCGCGCTACATTCAGGGATTCTCTTTTGAGCGAAGTGAAGCTCGGGTTTATCCCATGGATTCCTTTGCCTCTCATCTGATCGGAATGATGGGCCAAGATGGTAAAAAGAGTTCTAAAGGGATTTCTAAAGGGATTTCCGGAGTCGAGAAAGCGATGGATTCCTATTTGCAAGGACGTCCTGGTGAACGGGAACTCAAGCGCGATGTCAATGGCTTGGTGAAATTGACTGAGTCTGCTTCGTTCACCCCCCCGATGCTAGGAAAGCACGTGCAGCTCACTCTTCACACCGGAGTGCAGGCAATCGCCGAGGAGGAACTTCAAGCGGCCATGGATCATTGCCAGGCCGAGCGGGGAACCATTATCATCGTGGAGCCTCAGACGGGAGATCTTCTGGCGATGGCAACCCGTCCTCATTTCGATCTCAACACACGTGAGAAGTCTCTGGAGAATGGCCGGAACTTTGCCACCCAGGATCAGGTCGAGGCCGGTTCGGTAATGAAAATTATCGCGATGTCTGCCGCGCTTGATCGAGGCGTCGCAAATCGCAGGACGATGGTGAATTGTGGATGGGGGAAAATTACACGTCCCCATATCGTGGTGAGAGATCACCACAGCTACGGAGACCTCACCTTTGATCAGGTCCTCATGAAGTCCAGTAACCCGGGGGCCTTTCTCTTTGCGGAAATGGTCGGAAGCCAGGGCTTTTATGAAACCCTCGATGCCTTCGGATTCGGAAAACGCACTGGGTTTCCGCTTTCTGGCGAGGCCTCTGGTAGGATTTCCAATCGGAGCAATCCGCAAAACTTTGCCACGGCATCATACGGCTATGGAGTGAGTGCGAGTCCGCTTCAAATCGCAATGGCTTACGCTGCTCTCGCAAATAAGGGGGTCCTGATGAAGCCTCGACTCATTCAGTCGATCATCGCCAAAAACGGTGATATCCTTGAGGAACGCAACCCGGAAGTGGTCCGCCAGGTGGTTAGTCGAAATACGGCGCGTGAGATGTGCTTGGCTCTGGAGACGGTGGTCGGCGATGGCACTCTCGGTCCTACCGGCTGGCGCGCATTTGTTCCCGGACATCGCACCGGAGGCAAAACAGGCACGGCCTGGCGCTATATTGATGGCGTGGGATACGACATGGATAGCTTCCTCGTTTCCTTTGCTGGAATCGTCCCTGTTCAGAATCCGCGTTTCGTGGCTTACATCATGATCGATGATCCCAAATTTGACGACCCCGAGGCAACTGTCGGTGGTGGTTCAGTCGCCGCACCAGTTTTCAAACGTGTTGCCGAGCGCGTGATCCACCTTCTTGATATCAAGCCCAGCGAACCGATCGAGCTGAAAGTTTCTGATATCGTTTTATCGAATGAATAATCCCACGAAACTCTCCGATCTTTTACAAGTCATCCCCGAGGCCGACCGCCTTCGGATCGAGGATGTCGATGTCTCGTCGGTGACTGATCACAGCGGGCAGGTCGAGCAAGATTCTGTCTTTGTCGCCGTGCGTGGAAGCGAGGTTGATGGGCACGATTTTCTTGATCAAGTGATCGAAATAAAACCGGCTGCCATCATCGCGGAGCGAATTGCTCCTGCCGATTATCCCGGGCTTTGGATTAAGGTCGATAGCTCGCGCAAGGCGCTTGGAAGACTTGCCGCCCAGCTCGCGGGAAACCCGAGTGCCAAGATGCGCTGTGTGGCTGTGACCGGTACGAACGGAAAAACAACCGTAACTCATTTTATCCACTATTTGCTCAATGAGTCGATGGTGAAGACGGGAATGATTGGCACCGTCAAGGTTCACGATGGAAGCCAGTATCAAGATGCCACGCACACCACGCCGGGTGCCCTTGAGATGCAGGAAATTCTCTCCACGATGGTGAAAAATGGCTGCAAGGCAGTCGCAATGGAGACGTCCTCTCACGGATTGGAGCAAGCTCGCACCGAGGGGATTCCCTTCCGTGTCGGCGTCTTCATGAACCTCACGCAAGATCACCTCAACTACCATGGCACGATGGAGGAATACTTCGATGCGAAGAAGCTCCTCTTTGAGCAAATGGCGGAAGAGGGGAGTGATGGAGTTGCGGTCATCAATATCGACGATCCATACGGCGAGAAGCTCGCGGCAGAATTTACCGGTCGTCTTAAGATCATCACCTTTGGTTTCAGCCTGGGCGCTGATTTTAAGATCGGGGATGTTCACCCCAGTTTTAAAGGGCAGGAATTTTCGCTCGAAGCAAAGGGGCGTCAGTATCTGGTCCGCTTTCCCTTCGCGGGACGCTTCAACGCGCAGAATGCCATTGCTGCAGTTGCGGCGGTATCGGCTCTTGGAATGCGGGTGCGCGATATCGTAAAGCACCTCATCCATACGCCACAGACTCCGGGTCGTATGGAGCATGTCGGTGGTGAACGCTTCGCGGTGTTTGTTGATTACGCCCACACCCCGGATGCGGTGGCCAGGGCTTGCGAGACTCTCCGCGAGCTGAATCCAGGTCGGCTTATCACGGTCTTTGGTTGTGGTGGTGATCGTGATGTCACAAAACGTCCCCTCATGGGAGAGGCCGCTGCAAAATACAGCGACTACCTTTTCGTCACTTCGGACAATCCCCGAAGCGAAGTTCCCTTTTCTATTCTCAACGATATCCTTCCCGGTATCGGCGAAGCGACTCACGAACTGGTGGTGGATCGTCGAGAGGCGATTAATCGTGCCATTGAGATGGCTCGTCCCTTCGATATCATTTTGATTGCAGGGAAAGGGCACGAAACCTACCAGGAAATCAATGGAGTGAAGAGGCACTTTGATGACCGGGTAGAAGCTCGTAAGGCGATCATCGTTTATTCGAAAAAGCGTGAGGCGGAATACTTGGCGCGTCAAAACGAGAGGGATGATGGTGATCGCCGTGGCCCTCGTGATAACGACGAGATCGCTCCCCGTGAGTCAGGCGATCTCAGAATTTACCGCCGTCAGGACGACGACTCCAAAGAAAGAGAATGATCACCTATCCGCTTCATATCCTCGCGCAAGCGATGAATGGCCAGCTCCTGCACGCGCAGGAGAGCGGAGGACTTTTGGTCACTGCCGGAGTCTCGACTGATACCCGAGCCATTGAAGAAGGATCTCTTTTCTTTGCGCTCAGAGGCGAAAATTTCGATGCCCATGATTTACTCGATCAAGCTGGAGCCGCTGTGGCTCTCGTAATCGATGTTCCCGAGAAAGCACTAGCCGGGCGTCCTGCGATTGTGGTGGAGGATGTTCTTTCCGCACTCCAGCGATTGGCCCGATGGTATCTCGCCGGGCTCGATATTCCGGTGATTGCGATCACGGGTTCCAATGGCAAGACTTCGACGAAGGATTTTACTCGCTCGGTTCTTGCTCAGAAATTCCGCGTGAATGCCACCCTCGGTAACTTTAATAACCACATCGGTCTCCCGCTCACGGTGCTGGCCACGGAAAAAGATCACGAGGTCGCCGTTTTGGAAATGGGGATGAATCATTCCGGTGAACTTGCGACCTTGTGCAAGATTGCCCCACCTGACATTTCGATCATTACCAATGTAGGCAGCGCTCATATCGAAAACCTGGGTAACATCGAGTCAATTGCGGAAGAAAAGGGGACGGTTGCTCGTGAGCTTCAAGCAGAGGGCACCTTGCTGATTCCTGCCGACTGTCAATTCGTAGAGCACTATCGTCGATGCACCAAAGGTCGCATCGTGATCGTTGGAAATGATCGCGGTTCGATCCGCGCTGAGAATCTCATCACTGATGCCGAGGGTTCTCGCTTTGATCTTGTCATCGATGATCTCGGACGTATCGCTACAAGCATTTCGGTCACCGGAAAGCACATGGTGAGCAATTCTCTTCTTGCGGCTGGAGCAGGAGTGACGATGGGGCTGACCCTTGAAGAAATCGCCTGTGGACTCTCCCAAACCCAGCTGACCAGCGGACGTTTACGTCAGTATGATCACGCTGGAATCACGATTATCGATGATACCTACAACGCGAACCTGGAATCAGTCTTCGCGGCCCTCGAAACCCTCGCGGCTCTTCCGGGTGAAGGCCGAAAGCTTGCGGTCCTCGGAATAATGGCCGAGCTGGGTGATTACGCCGAGAGTTCTTACCAACGCGTAGGCCGACTAGCTGCTGAAAAGAATCTTGCCTTGGTAGTCGTCGGTGAGGCTGCTGAGACCATCGCTACTTCAACTCGCGAGGTGGGTGGAAGTGCTGAATTTTTTCCCAATGCGGATGCTGCGGCATCCTTTCTTCCCCAACATTGCGCCCCAGGTGATCTGGTCCTTTTTAAGGGGTCACGAGCTGCCGCCATGGAGCGCGTGATGCAAACTGCTTTCCCTCCAAATTAGATGCTCTACTGGATTTATACACTTTGGAAAGATGCTCAGGTCAACGGTGCCGAGTGGGCTGAGACCTTTTCGTTTCTGCGACTTCTGGGTTATATTACCTTGAGAGCTGGATTCGCGGCGACTCTCGCGTTTGCCCTCACCTTGGCGCTCGGCGGCCGAGTGATTCGTAAGCTCATTTCGCTTAAAGTAGGGCAGCCTATCCGCACTGCAGCAGAGGTCCATAAACTCGCTGAGCTCCACGGCGGAAAAGCCGGAACTCCTACCATGGGTGGTATCATGATTCTTGGGACCATGTTGATCGCTGTTCTTGTTTGCGGCGACATTACTAATCCATTTCTCCTGGTGACTCTTGCGGTGACCTTCGCGCTCGGCGTTCTTGGTTTCCTCGATGACTACAAGAAGATCGTGAAAAAAAGTTCCGATGGCGTCAGTGGAAAGATGAAGCTCCTCTGGCAAGCCGCCGTTGGGCTTGGTGCGACGGTCTTCCTTCTTAACAACCCACTCACGAGCGAGTATCTCTTTTACTCCGGAGGGAAAATGATCGAACCGACCACGGCCAAGGTAACATCGGTCAGCTTCCCGTTGTTGACCTTCGTCATTCCTCTTGGGCTTTTGGCTATTCCTTTCTTTGTCGCATTACTGATGGGAACTTCCAATGCCGTAAACCTCACCGATGGCCTCGATGGTCTTGCGACCGGTGTTACGATTACGGTGGCGATGGCTTATGCCATCATTTGCTACCTCAGTGGCACTCAGCCCGCCGCTGAGTATCTTAATATTTTCTACAACGCCCACCTCGCCGAACTTTCCATTCTAATGATGGCGCTTGTCGGGGCAGGCCTCGGCTTTCTCTGGTTCAATTGCCATCCCGCAAAAGTCTTCATGGGCGATACCGGATCACTGGCAATTGGTGGCGCTATTGGTATGACGGCGATCTGCGCCAAGCAGGAGCTGCTCCTCGTGATCATAGGTGGCGTTTTTGTGATGGAAGCAATGTCGGTCATCCTACAAGTCGGTTCCTTCAAGCTCCGGGGAAAGCGCATCTTCGCAATGGCTCCCATTCATCATCATTTCGAACTCCGGGGCTGGCATGAGAACCAGGTTATTATCCGCTTCTGGATTATCTCGATCCTCCTCAGTCTCTTCGGAATTGCTCTCTTAAAAGTCATCTAATGCTCGATCTTACCGGTCAGAATGTCGCCATTTTAGGCGCGGGCCGCAGTGGCCTTGCCGCTGCGAAACTCGCGTCTCGTTGTGGTGCTTTGGTTACGGTGTTCGATTCGCGTGGGCCGGAAGTCTTCACCTCGTTTCCTGAGGAATTAAAGACCCATGCCAATGCCACTGCTGAAACCGGTGCGGCCACGCTTTCCGATCTAGTCATTATCAGCCCGGGAATCGAAACCCAGGGAGAATTTGCGCAGTCCTTCGCCGTCAATAGCGGTGGACTCTGGGGGGAAATCGAACTCTCCTGGCGCTGTTACGCCGGCAAGACCATCGGGATCACCGGAACCAATGGCAAAACGACGACTGCCGAACTTGTTAACATTCTCGTGAGTGCAAATAGTATGAGCTGTCAGCCCTGCGGAAACTACGGAGTGCCCTTTGCGGAGGTTGTTCTGCAAGACGAGGTTCCCGAGGTGGTTGCTCTTGAGCTGAGTTCCTTCCAGCTGGAAACGACGGTCGATTTTAAACCCGACGCCGTCATTTGGCTCAATTTCTCAGCCGACCACATGGATCGCTACCACGATCTCATGGAATACTTTGAGGCCAAGCAACGCATCTTTGCCAAAGTTGATGACGAGACTCCCGTTGTGATTCGAGAAGGAGAGACGCTCCTTGCTCTTCCTGGATTACCAGGAAAAATTACGACCTTCTCGACCGAAGAAGAAGCCGACTGGTTCCTGCGGGGTGACGACATTTTCTGCGGAGACTCTCACTTCATTGACGTGAGTAAAACCCGCCTCCGTGGTCTCCATAATGCGGAGAATCTTATGGCTGCTTGCGCTGTGGTCGAGGGAATCACTCCCGAAGTCGCGCAAGCTGCGCTCGTTGATTATGCGCCTCCCGTTCATCGCTGCGAGCTGGTGGGAATATTTGATCAAGTTGAATGGCTTAATGATTCCAAGGCGACCAATCTCCATGCCTTGGAAGCCGCGCTCCGTTCGCAAAATCGCCCGACCATTTTGATCGCAGGAGGAAAGGAAAAGGGGCTCGACTATCAGCTGTTAGCACCTCTCCTCGCTGAGAAGGTCACCCAAGCGATTTTCTTTGGCGAGATTGGGGCTTCCATTGCCGTCAACTTCTTTGATGTCGTGCCCTGCGAAACGGTCGACACTCTTGAAGAAGCGGTGAAGTTTGCTGCCCAAAAAACGAAGCCCGGAGACACTGTGCTTTTTTCCCCAGGCACCTCTTCCTTTGATCAATTTTCCGGCTACGAAGCGCGCGGAGACGCCTTTAAATCTGCCGTCCTTTCTCTTCCATAATTCTCTCATCAAAAACCCAACCAACCGATGAAACTTAACCCAGAACTCCAGAAAAAAAGAAAAGCTCCGAAAGGCCCCGGCTTGCGCATCTTGAATGCTTCGACCGGAAATCATAAGCGCCGTAAGCAACGTGCCGCGACTGCCACCGGCGATGATTTTGGCGAAGTGCCCGGCGTCGGTGTTGCCCGTGCCTTGGTTGTTATTTTGCTCCTGCACGTTGTTGCGATCGGCGGCATCGCCTGGCACAGCAAGTGGAGCAAAGAGAATGTTCTCAAGGCCACTCCATCGGCTGCTACGAAACCAAGTGAAAGCGAAAAGCCCAAGCTGGTCCCAGGAGGGAAGCATGGCTTCGTCGAGCGCGGCGACAACTACCTCATCATTGCTGGCAAACATGGGGTCGATGTCGAAGCCTTAAAATTGGCGAACAATTCGGCGGCCCTCTCTCCCGGACTACGGATCAATATTCCGCCACGTCGGGTGGAGGCCTCCACGCCTTCCGAGTTGGCTATTGGTGATCAGACTCCAGCCGTTTCTATTCCGCCGGTTAGTCTCTTGGAGCGTCCGCTCATTCAGTCTGGCCCGAATGAGACTCAGCAAGGAAGCCGTTCCGGTCCTCTTGTAGCTGTCGAGTCGACTCCTCCTTCTCGACCGACTCCTGAAAGTGAACCTGTCCTGATCAAACCTCGTATTCGTCACCTCGAAACGCCGACGCCCAAGGTGGCTCCTCGTGCCATTCCTGTTGATGAGCCTCTCTCGGGTAAGACTTATCTTGTTGTCAAGGGCGATAGCATCTGGGGGCTTTCCAAGAAGTTTGGCGTGTCTGAGGAGAGCCTCATGTCAATTAATGGGATTTCAGATCCCACCAAACTCCGACTCGGAGTCACTCTCAAGATTCCCGTTCGTTAGTTCTCATGGGAAAAGGTGCCTCCATCTTCCTTTGTTTCGCTGTAGCCGCTCTCATCACCGTGGGTTTGGTCATGCTGGCGAGTGCAAGCGCAAAGTGGGACACCAATGATGAGCAATACTTCTACCTCACTCGTCAAGCCCGTTGGTTGGTCGTCGGCATGGTGGGGCTGGGGCTGATTGCTTTCATGGACTACCGCTTTCTTAAGAAGGGCGCCCCTTACTTCTTCGGAATAGCCGTTTTGGCTCTCATCGGTTGTTACATTCCTGGGATTGGGGATGCCGCAAAAGGAGAGAGTCGTTGGATTGTTCTTCCCTTGCTGGGTCGTTTTCAGCCATCGGAACCTGCCAAATTAGTGGTGATGATTGCGCTGGCCGCTTGGTTTGCCAAGCATCAGGCAGAGACGAAAACTTTAATCAAAGGTTTCATTACCCCCGGTCTTATTTTGGGAATTCCGCTTCTTCTTATCCTCTTTGAGAAGGACATGGGAACTGCGGTCGGTCTCGGTGCCGCAGGTTTAATGGTGCTCTTTATCGCCGGAACGCGCATTTGGTATCTCGCACCTACGATTGCTGCTGGTGCCGTGGGATTTGTCCTGATGGTTCAAAATAGCCCCAACCGCATGGAGCGTTGGAAAGCATTTCTTGAGCCCGAAAAATACCGAGAAGGTGCCGGATGGCAGCAAGCGATGGCGCTTGAAGCCTTCGGAAATGGTGGGCCTTCGGGAGTGGGACTCGGTAATGGTATCGTCAAGCAGATGAACTTCCCGGAGCATCATACGGACTTTATTTTTCCGGTTATCGGTGAGGAATTGGGCCTCATCGTGACTTTGGGGATCGTCTTTTGTTTCGTTGTCATCTTTCTCGTGGGCGTTGGGATTTCCCTCCATGCCTCTGATCTCTTCGGTCGCATTCTGGGCTTGGGGGTCACCGGAATCATCGTCGTTCCTGCGATGATGAATATCGGAGTAACTACCTCCATGATTCCCAACACCGGACTCCCGCTTCCCTTCGTGAGTTATGGTGGATCGAACCTCGTCTTCACCCTCGCGATGGTCGGCGTCCTCCTGAGTATTCTTAGGCGATCTGTCATCGTCGACGGACGAGAGATCCCAGCGGTGAAGGAGAAGAAGGTGGAGCTGCGTCTCTGAGGAAGAGTTGCCGTCAGTTTCCCCTGAGCTGCTGATCATGGACAGGGAGCCTCTACGATAGCGCGACGCTACTTCACCGCAGCGGGTCCCCAGACTTTTTTCATGACAGCGAAGGCCTTAGGGTCGAATTCCTTCAGCTCGGCAGCGACGAAGGGGTAGAAGTCATTGTGGTAAAGGTAGGCCTCGGTGGCTTCGGCGAAGTATTCCTTGTGATTGGTGGCGGCGTAGTGGCGCACGGTGCGCCCCGTGTAGAGTTTTACTTTTTCAAGGATTCCTTTTTCCATGGCAGCGTCGTAGGCAGCGATCACTTTCTTATCATCAAAACTAAGTATCTGATCGTGGTAGGCGTGGGCCAATTCGTGAAGGATGACGGCCGGATGTTTGAGCAGTTGGTCGCGCGAGAAAAGGGCGGCGGCGCGAGTGATGTGGACTTTTTTAGCCAAGCGGGTGTCGTATCCGCGTCCTTCCAGCCAGCCTGCTCCGGGATGGTATTGCATGCCCGTGAGTTCAGGATGTTGATGTTCGAGCCAGATCTCCATCTTTTTCATCTTGGTCAGGGGCTCTTCGGGGAGGAGGATGGAAATTCGCTGAAGATGGTTGGCCAACATCTTGATCGCCTTCACGCCTTCTTCCTCGTTTTTGCCACCTTTGAGAAGGGAGGGATCGACATGGACGGTCCAACCTTCGATGTTTTTCAGCACGGGTTCGATCCAGCCGATTTTCTCAGGTGGGGCCTCGTTCTTCTTATCGCCTAGGGCAAACCAGGCGGAAGAAGCAAGGACGACGAGTGGGGCAGTGAGACGAATGAGACGTCGCGAAAAAGAGCGCGGACGCGAAAGGGAAGTGGACTTGGAAAACATAGGATCAAGGGAGTTTACGGATTACCAATCCGCAGTATTGCATCCTGTTCGGGGAATCTATTGACTGCAACTTATGAAATGTCTTCAGATTGCTTTTGCGATGATCATGAATCTGTCCCTTGGCGCCGCAGAAAAGAAACCGAACATTCTCCTGCTCTTTGCTGATGATCTGGGGCGCTATGCTTCAGCCTATTCGAGCGATTCACAACCTTCGGTTAACGACATCATCTCAACGCCGACCTTTGATCGTCTCGCAGCTGAGGGAGTGCTCGCGACGAATGTATTTGTTTCCGCGCCATCGTGTTCGCCTTGTCGTGCGTCTTTGATTTCCGGGAGACATTTCTTCACGAATGGTTCCTGTTCGCAGTTGCATCACCGGTGGCACGGGCCTGATGAAACTGATCCTTGGAATGAGATCACCGGTTATGCCGAGATTCTTCAGAAAAATGGCTACCACATTGGACTGACGCACAAGGATCATGTTCGCGGCAAGCGCTTTGGACCGCAGTTCAACAAGGCCGGCCGCAAGGTGAATTCATTTTCACAGAATGTCAGCAACTCCAAGGATGTGCCGAAAGCCAAGGAAGCACTTTATGAAGAGTGCCGTGCGAACTTTCGCAACTTCCTCGCGAAGCGTAAAAAAGGTCAACCGTTTCTTTATCACTTTCATCCCACCAATCCCCATCGTTTGTGGACGAGAGGTTCTGGAAAGAATCTCTGGAATCTCGATCCGGAAAAATTGAAGGGCAAGATGCCGACCTTCCTTCCCGACGTTCCGGTGGTGCGTGAGGACTTGGCTGATTACCTCGGCGAGGCAATGGCCTTTGATGAATGCTGCCGCGTTCTCCTCGAGGTGCTTAAGGCGACGGGCGAATATGATAACACGCTCATTGTGATCTCCGGTGATCACGGAGCTCCGGGGTTTCCGCGTGGTAAAACCAATTGTTACGACTTCGGTGCGAGGGTTCTTTTTGCGGCCCGCTGGCCGGAGAAGATCCAGGCGGCCCAGACTTTGAAAAAGCCGATCTCGCTCATCGATCTTGCTCCGACTTTCCTCGCGGCGGCCGGGGTTGAGAAAGCTGAAACCATGCATGGTGAAAATCTCCTTCCCGCACTCGGCTCAGGTGATCACTCAGGTCTCCGTTCCTGGGCACTCATTGGCCGGGAGGTGCATGTCGAGTCCGCCCGTGCCCGCCAGTTACCTTATTCCATGCGGTCGATCCGGACTGCTGATTACCTCTATATTATCAATTTCACTCCGGATCGGGAGCCCATGGGAGACCTTCTGGCATTGACGAAGGGATCTCTTGATTTTGATGCTCTCGCAAAAAACACCCGTCTCACCTACGCTGATGTTGATGCTGGTCCGACCAAGGCTTTCATGGTGCTCAATCGCGATAAGCCCGAGTTTAAAACCCAATGGGATCTTGGCTTCGGACCACGTCCTGCCGAGGAGCTCTACGAACTTAAGAGTGATTCCCACCAGATCAAGAATCTCGCGGGCGATGCGGAGTATCATGAAATTAGAGCTGTTCTCCGTGCGAAGCTAATGGCTGAACTGACAAAGCACAACGACCCCCGTTTGAATGGCAATCAGTTTGATTACCCACCTTATTGCAAGGAGGGGTTAGAGAAGAAGTGATCAAGGAGAACCTTGTTTCTTTATCTTGCTTCTCTCATTTTTCTTTGTTGTTCCGAGCAAGTTCCAACAACAATCATACACAAATTATCGTCTCTAAAATCAATGATAATTCGAATCAAAATTATCTTTAAAAAGGTTTCTCTTCTCATGAAGCCTTAGTCTTCGTTTCATGCACGGCGCCCGCTCCTTCGAGTCCTTTTGTGGACGGAGTTCCCACTATGTTACGCGACAAGTTGACCTCCACGAGATCGGCGAGCTGATTGGTCCCGAAGATTTGGACCTCCGTTGTAATGGGTGACCTTTAGGTGGAAGTTCTCAACATGCCTTCGGCCCATGTGGACGAGGGTGGCTGGAGGAGCGCCAACGGCCTTCTGTCCGGGAGATTCGGGGACGATCTCATTTACGAGTGCCACCATAGCGCGGGTTCAGGCGTCTCTCAATGAGACAATTACGCAGGAAACGAGAAAGAACAGTTGAGCGAGTTAGGAAAGCCAAAATTTCCCCATTTAGGACCACGCTAGGAACCTGTTCCTAAGACTCCTCTTCAAGTGCGGCTCGCAGATCGTTGGCCGCTGAAGATGCGCTATCAGAGGAATCCTCGATGGTGAAGCCTTCAAATTTATCTTCTTCCAATTCGTCGTTGATTCGCGGCTGGCTCGCGAGTGAGGAAATATCGACGGGTGATTCCAAGGTTGGGTTTGATTCGACCTTTTCGACCTTTTCGACCTTTTCGACCTCTTCGACCTCTTCGACCTCTTCGACCTCTTCGATCTCTTCGATCTCTTCGATCTCTTCTATTTCGCCGGTGATTCGCGGCTGGTTCGCGAGTGAGGAAATATCGACGGGAGATTCCAAGGTCGTGTTTGATTCTGCCGCTTCGAGATTTTCGAACTTACGGGCGGAAGGAAGAACGCGGGTCTCCAGTGAGCCGACGGCAGCGTTGTAGGACTTGACGGAGGTGTCCAGGGCACGACCGACCTTTGAGAGATGGTTAGAAAAGATGGAAAGTCGTTTGTGCAGTTCGCGGCCGACATCGGAAATTTTACGCGCATTCTCGGCGAGCGCTTCTTGTCGCCAGCCGTAGGAGACGGCCCGAAGAAGAGCGATGAGCGTGGTGGGGGTGGCCAAGATGACATTCTGGTCCACGCCCTGTTCCAAGAGGGTTGAATCCTGGGTGAGGGCCGCCGAGAAGAAGGACTCGGAGGGGAGAAAGAGGACGACGAATTCCGGTGCGGGCTGGAATTGTGATTGGTAGTTTTTGGAAGAAAGCTGGCGAATATGGGTGGAGACTTGCTTCGCGTGTCGGGCGAGATGAGCGGCGCGCTCGTCGTCATTTTCAGCCTCGAGGGCGTCGAGATAGGCCGCCATCGGCGTCTTAGAATCGACGACAATCTTCTTTCCGCCCGGGAGATTGACGATGAGATCGGGACGTAATTTTTTGCCTTCGTCGGTGGTGGTGGACGTTTGGGTAGTGAAGTCGCAGTGCTGCTGCATCCCCGCCATTTCGACGACCCGTAGAAGCTGCATCTCGCCCCACTGGCCGCGGCCGGTGGGCTGGCGGAGGGCCTTGACGAGCTGGGAGGTTTCTTTTTGAAGACCTTTTTGGGAAAGATGAAGCTGGACAACCTGTTCCTTGAGCGTGGCGTAGGCACCTTCGCGGACTTTCTCGATTTCGCCGATCCGGCTCTGCATTTTTTCGAGGGATTCGGCGACCGGTTTGACGAGGTGGGCGACGGCTTGTTCGCGTTTTGCGAGTTCTCCCTGAGCCTGTTTTTGTTCGGTCTGGAAAGTGCTTTTGGCGAGGTGAAGGAATTGCTGCTGGGAGAGCTTGAGGGTGTCGGAGGAGAGGGCCTTGAAGGTATCGGTAAAACGTTCTTCTACCGTGTTGAGAAGATCGGTCGTTTCGAGGTGCCGTGTTTGCTGGGCCTGGACTTGATGCTCAAGTTCGCCTTGGCGTTTGAGTAGAAGGGATTGCTCGTGGCGAAGCTGTGTGATGTCGTCTTTTAACGCTGCTTCCGCTGCTTCTAGATCGACGATCGCTTTCTCGTCAGACCGCTGGCGCTCCCGCGCGGTAGCGTTGACCGAGCTGAGCCGGACCATCAGAATGAGAAAGGCGAGAAGGAAGCCTGCGACCGCAGAAGCGGCGACAAGGGTGAATTCAGGTTGAGTGAGTGAGGCGAGCATTGGATTAGCTTCTTGCGGTTGTCGATTAAGGTGCTTTCTTAACAGGATATCGGCGCAAGGCAAAGGCTAGGCACGATCATCAACTCAAACTTAATTAAAGACAATGTCCCATTCACTTCCCGATCTCGGCTACGCACATGATGCGTTGGAACCTTATATCGATGCCCGCACCATGGAAATTCACCACGGAAAGCACCACAATGCTTACGTGACCAATCTCAATGGCGCTCTCGAGGGCAACGCTGACCTTGCAGGTCTCTCGCTCAAAGAACTTCAGGCGAAGATCGCCGATATCCCCGCACTGCGTAACAACGGCGGGGGTCACTTCAATCACAGCCTTTTCTGGAAGGTGATTGCTCCCGGTGGTGCAAGTGCTCCTTCGGGCGAGCTTGCTGCGAAAATCGACGAAGCTTTTGGGTCTTTCGATTCCTTTAAAGAGTCCTTCGCCAAGGCGGGGATGACTCGTTTTGGATCCGGTTGGGCATGGCTCGGCCTCAAGTCCGATGGTTCTGTCGGCGTCTGCTCGACTCCCAACCAGGACAACCCGCTCATGGGTGAGGCTGCAGGGACGTGCGGCTGCACTCCGATCCTCGGTCTCGATGTCTGGGAGCACGCCTACTACCTGAACTACCAGAACCGTCGTCCCGACTACATCTCTGCATTCTGGAGTGTCGTGAACTGGGATGTCGTAGCTGCCAATTACGAGGCGGCCAAGTAAGCGGTATTTTTTCAAAGGGCGCCCCGGGAGAAATCCTTGGGCGTCTTTTTTAAATTTCGCCAGCTTGCTGAGTTCCGGCGAAATCGAGAGTGGTTTCGTAGCTGATAGTGCCAATTCCAATTGCTTGTTCCACACTGGAATGGCAGGAAAAAAGCAGGAGGAAGAATGGCAAAAATGGGAGAGGCTTCATTGTTTGCGGCCTTCGAGGAAAGATGCTACCTCTTTTTGAGATGAAGATACCGACATTATTCCTCTGTTTTTCCGCGCTTTGGGCCAAAGCTGAACTTCCCGTGATAACGGAAGAAATGAAGTGGCTCGGTTATTTCGTGGCTTGGGATGATAAGTATTACGACTATGGCTTCGGCGATGACGGGAAGGGAAAAATGCACTTTGTCAAGGGCAAGGAGCGACTGGGTCACACCGATTTTGTCATTTACTGCAAGGTGCAGGAGCAGCTCAAAGGAAAATGGGTCACGCGCAAGCTCGCTGAAGAAAATGGGCTCACCTCTGAATCCAAGGGAGGACACAATCTTTCGGAACCTGTTTCTGTAACGTTCACCGTGACTGGCGGAACCAAAGTTGAGTTCATGCAGGTCAAATCCAAGGGGCAGATGATCATCAAGCCAAAGATTCTTGAGAAAGGGTCCGAGAATCCAATCCGCGCGGTCGTGGAATTGTCAATTCCGGACATCTATAAGCACAGTAGAAGAAAAGAGCAGCTCACTGCTAGAGAGCTCAAGAAGGAGCTCCGTTCTGATACGTTCTCTGCCGTTCGCGCAGATGATGGAAAGAAGATCAAAGTGAAACTTTACGACATTGAGATCGATATTCTCGGGGAAGATTACCTCAAAAAGGGAGCTCGGGAGATCGAGTTTAAATCCTCAAAAATTGGTGGGCGTTCCCTCAATGCAGGCCAGGGTAGCGATGACGTCGGCATTCTCGAGATCAAGCCCTCTAAGAAGCTCTACGAGGGAATGAAGATTCTTTGGATTCCTGATGAGTCGAAACTGAGCGACAAGGATTGCTACTTTACCTTCAGTATCAACTAACTCTTTCCTCAAGGCACAGCTGGTGTGACAACTGCGGTATAGGCCGCCTCGGTTAACACTCGGTAGAATTCGCCCTCTGGAATCAGGGGCGTTTCAAATTGATAGGCCGCATTTGGCCGGAGGTCGGTCTGGCCGGAAACGTCTTCCCAGTCATTCGAAGTCAGATTGTATTTTTGAATGTCGTATTGATTCCCGGGACCGGGAGCAAAGGCAAGGTTGAACATGCCATCGTCAGCATCCGAAAAAGTGGTCGGAGCCTGCACAAGAGGAGTGAGGGCATAGCTATCGACCAAGGGTGCCCACGAGGTGGTGTTCGTTACGGTTGGGAAAAAGCGAATGCCGACTTCAATAACACTCGCTAGGATATTCGCGGTGATTTCGACTTCTTCAAAGTCAGTGCCTGCCGCATTGACGACATACCAAGGCTCGGAGAAATTGTAGTTGAGAAACCACCATTGAGGTGATTCTGAAACGAATTCTGAACCAAGATAATCGATGGAAAAGTAAGTGATGTCCTCTCCTGAGGAGTTGGAGTTGAAGGTGATGTCACACGTGTCCAGAAGTTCGGGGTTAGAAATGAAGACGTCGATTTCTAGTCCGGCCACGCCCGCAGCGTTAAAATCTCCGATAAAGGCTCCGTTTGCGACAAGTTCATCGGCGAAAAACCAAAGCCCTTGGTTATAAATTGGTGGATTCGCTGTCGTAGCTGCGAAGGCGGCACCAATGTAGGGATCGGCGTTTGGTCCAGCGGCGGAATTGTTAAACCAGTTGGGCGCATAGATTACGCCGTCAGAATAGTCATAGAGTCCCCAAGCATCGCTGTTCGTTTGGGTGGGGAATTTTTCCCAAGCTCCGGGCGTGGCTGCTTGCAGAGTTAGGGGGATAAAAGTGGGCCAAAATTTTCTCATCTCAGTAGTTTAAGACGAATAATTGGCCCCGTCTATTCACGAATGTTTTCCCTCGAGAACAATTTGCAAGTGGGCCCGGGTGAGTTGACCCATCGTTTCGCACGACTCAAAGGCGTGGGATCCGTAGCGCTCGACGAAGGCCTCGCGCAGGGAAACGACATGCTCGTAGGGCGAAAGAGTTTCTTTTTCCATCACTCGAAGAAGTCTCATCAAGCGGCTCCATTCTACCTTGGCGCGCCGCGACATCTGTGAATGTTCCTCGGCGCGATATTGAAGAATGGTCTGATCGTTCAGGTGGGTTCGCACGAGTTCTTCCACCGGCTTGTTGTCAGGGAAAAGGTGGGCTCGGTAGACCGAGAGGTTTCCTTCGTAGGACTGCTGATCGAAATCGATGGGGCGGACGCGATACTGCACTTCCTCGAAGTCGGGGGTGATGTCCACGACGTAGTTTACGGTGCGCATATCACCAAGGAGACGGAGGAAACAGCGCTCACCAAATTTCACGAATTCCTTGGCAATCCGCACATTGTTGAGGGCGGGATCCACGAGGTAGTCACGGATGAAGACATCACCGGGTACTCCCGCAATGTGTTCCTCAATGAGAGTGTTTCCATTGACGAGGTAGTTGATACGGTTGGGCGAAAGGGTGTGCTCGAGCTCGAGACCAAAGAGGCGGGAGGCATCGGCATGCTTTACGTAGTAATAATCGGAGTTTCCGTTGAAGAGGTTCGTGATGCGGATTCGGAAGGGGCGCGAGTTGCCAAATTCGCCGAAGTCGATGCGTTCTACCGAGAGGTGCTCCGTCATCGAAAGGTCGCCGCCGATTTTTAAGGTTGCGTAGATCCCGGTGAGCTTGGGGCGGAGCTCGGCCATGACCTCCGGAGGATACATTACTTCGAGCCAGAGGGTTTCCTCACCGGCGGGATTTTCGTAGGGGATCGAACCGGTAAAGCGAAGGAGGTCGTCGTAAACGAGCGGAATATCCGAATTCCGTCCGGAGTGGGCGAGATACTCGCGCATCGCATCAGAGACCGGGTAAAACACCTTGCGACGGGAAATCATGGTGCGAGTTTGCCCGAAAATGAGGCTCGGGTCTAGCCCTCTTCGTGCGGCTCGATCCAATGGAGCGGGCTAATGCCTTTCGTGACAAATTTTCCCCAGTATCGCTTCTCCAGAGGCTTGGTTTTCTCCTCCCGGGCCTTTTCTGTCATCGCGAGATAGGATTTCTCTCCGATCTCACGGATGATATCGCGCTCGGCCAGCCGCATCATGAGTTCCTCCCAAAAGGATTGGCTGCGGAATTCCTCGAGACATTGTTGGAAAAAAGATTCCGTTTGGAAGGCTTCGGTCACCCGATTCTTGCCTCGGGCTGGATCGAATTCGATCACTGAACCCATCCCATTGTGCTTTGCGCTCTCTAGAACTTTGCTTTCAAGCGCTTCAAAGCGGGCATATCCGGCGTGTGCTTTGTCCTCAGGGTTTAAGTTGGCGACGTCCGAAGCGAGGCTCACCATTTCGATCAGAGTGGCCAATTCTTCTTGGGAAAGACGGAGGTGCATGGGTGAGCGCGGAGAGAAGCACCGAGAGACTTGCGAGACAAGCAATCAAATCGCTTGATCCCTTCGCAAAATTGCCTATATCTCCCTCCAGACGACTAAAGTCTGTGAGCGGGATTAGCTCAGTTGGTAGAGCGACTCGTTTACACCGAGTATGTCGGCGGTTCGAGTCCGTCATCCCGTACCACTATATTATATAAGGGTTTGAGTGTTTCAGACTGTTCCGTGCTAGCCATGTGCTATCTTCCAGCGAGTGTCCGTGACGTTTCACTCTCGAAAAAGTAACCCTTAGCAGGCTGACGCAAATGCGCGTTGGCTAACGAAGACCCGCTGAAGTTTCAGCGCATCTCACTCCTCAAATCTGAGGGCATCTCATCCTTTGAAATCAGCGCCCCCAAAGTTGGGGGCGCCCTAGCCATGGGCTCAAAGTTGAGCTGGTCCAAGGGCGGCTTCCGGCTTCAAGACCCTCCCGCCAGAAGCAAATTCCTAGCAGCAGCGGGAAATTGCTCGAAGAGCATCAAAAATGGCTGGAGGAGGTTTCACGCCAAACCTGGTAACAGGAACCAAACACCAGCTTTTTCAGAATTCAGCTTTGAAAGAGGTTCGTTGGCGTCCCGGTATCAACAAACCGTCCTCACTGACGCACAACCAACCTAAAACGATGAAAACAAAATTCACGACCCTACTCCTGTCAGCGCTCCTCCTCGGATTCAGTTCCGCCGAACCAAAGAAGACAGGGAGTTCGGCCCCCAAAAAGGCCTCGCAGTCCCAAAACGATAAAAGAGGAAAAGACAAGCCTGCCAAAAAGAAGGACGACTCAAAGAAGAAGGCTGCAGAAGCCAAGAAGAAAAAAGTAGCTGTCGCCAAGAAGCCAGCTGACCCGAAGAAGGTAAAAGAAGCAGCTAATCGCAAAAAAGCGGATAATGCCAAAAAAGCACTCGCGGCCGCAGCCAAGAAAAAAGCTGACGAAGCAAAGATGGTCAAAGATTCCATCGCCAAAATCAAGGATCTTGTAGCCAAGAAAAAAAGCGCTGAGTCTGCTCGAAGCAAGGCCGCTGAAGCACTTAGATCAGCCGAGAAAAATGTCGCCGGGATTGACGGTCAAATGAAAAAGATTACTGCTCAACTGAGAGCGAAGTCTGAAAAAGACCGTAAGCAAGCGGAGCACGCAAAAGCACGTAATACTCGCAACACCGAAGCCAGCGCGCGCGCAATGGTAGCAACCATGAAAAGAGAGCTACAAAGCCTGAAACAGACCGTGGAGCGCCTCAATCTGCAAATATCGGAGAAAAAGGAATGCTGCGAGAAATGCGCCTCAGAAGCCAAAAAAAAGTAATCCGCATTTATCGTTCCAATCATTAGACAAATCATTGTCCGTTCCGCACCCTGGAGAGGGTCTTTTTTATCCCGCAACAAGTTTCCAAGAAACATCAATCAAGAAGGTCATATCCGTCGGAGTCACGGCGCTCCCGGTCGTCACTGTGAGGTCAACAGACGTTCTCCACCAGCTGCCTGTGTTGCCTGTGTTGCCTGTGTTGAGCGCCCGTCTCGCTTGTATTCACCACCCCGGTGGAGCTGAGCGCGCTTGGGACTTATCGCCTCGACATCGACGGTGGTGAACTCGGGGGAATCGACGGGACCGGCAATCATACGGCGTGGACGGGCGATCTTGATGACGGGATTCTCGCAACGGCAGACAGCGAGACGACGACCAAGACGTTCGAACTCGAATTCTCGGGCGTAAAAGATGAGGCGAGAGCTTTCTTCCGTGTCGAGGGTTAGGAGGAAGACTAGCGGGCAAGGGCTGGAAGTTCTCTCTTGGGAAAAGGAATACTTTAATCCAGGTGTATGCGACGGAACACAATGGGATCTGGAATACAACATTGACGGTAAACGGGGGAAGAAATTTGGATCGAATGCCTACCCTGGACAATCGGAATGGGAGATCTCTTTTTCACCGACTTTCATTGATTTCCTTCGTGCTTTGAACTCCTTGATAGGAGAAGAGAAGGGATTTTCTTCATCTTATAGTGGCTACACGTCCTAAACACATTCTCTCTAAGTGAAGTGGCCCCGTTTTTGTAGCCAGTGAATTCTTGGGCTTATTGATGATCGAGTCGGTTCTCCATCGCCTCTCTGGCGACGCGGGCTTTTAATTCGGCTCTCAGATGCCGTCGTTTTCGTTTGCTCATTTGGTTTTATTTCGGGGTCGTCGCCCTCAAAAACCAGCTCAATTCATCAACAAGCTTCTGGCTCCGTTTCGTGGGGCCACTTCACAAACGGTTCGAAGAAGAGAGGACGGGTCTAATGCTCAACGCCATACCAGGACTCTCCTTTTTTTTGTGAGCTATTCAATTCCTTGTCGTATCGCGGATTCTCTTCCAAGATGTCTCCGGTCTGGAGGCCAGCTTCATTCAGGGCGGAGACTGTGAAGCCGAGAGGTATGGCAATTACGCGCCCCAGCGCCGCTCCCGCCGTCGCCGTATGCCGGGGCGAGACACATCCCGTCGTAAAGAGGCTGATGCCGGTAAGGACGATGGCTTGGGTGATTAAGTGCTTTTTCATTGTTATCTTTTTTAGGTTTTTGGCTAAGTGGTCTGATGTATCTCTGGTGAGATTTGTGGCAGGCCATCCGAAGTGGCTCTCACACAGTCACAACTCATAGGAGGAGTCCGCAATTTCCCAAAATACAATTAAGGGAAGCACAACATTGATTTAATCAATGTTGTGCTTCCCTTTCTACTCATCACTTTTCGGCTCTTACAAAGACCCGATGGAATTTTAGGGGCCTCTGCGTCGTTACACCAAGTTCCGAGAAGAGGTCAAAGAGTCAACTTCCCCCTCCGCCATCCTGAACCATTGATAATGTATTTTATCAGAGGTTGAATTCCCGCCTCGTTTGTTCGCCAAAAGAGGCCAAATAGGGTGTAGGCTATTTGAGCCATGAATGCCGCTTATGTCGGCGACAATAGCTCGAAGCCACGCCTCAGTGCTCCTGGGGCTGGGTGAAATCGAGTTGTCAAACATTCGCGAACGCCAGGCGGCCGGAATCGCAGTCGCCGAGAAAAAGAGCATCTACCAGGGGCGGAGGTCCGGCACGACCAAAGGGAAACCTGCGCGAGCTTACGAACCGACATCACAAGGCCCCAAGCTCAAAGAGATTGCTGCCGAAAGCTCCATAACCGTCAAACCAAACCATCGCCTCCACCCCTCTTCGCTGCAGTAATAGCGTCGCTAAAACTAGTCTATCAATGAGAAGATCAACCTTAAGAACTTCTTGCTAGCACCGCTGGTCACATGCGCAGTTTTTACCCCCGAGGTATCCGCTTCGGACACCAACACTCCTGTCTCTTCCCACTCAGAAAGGTCATCACTCACTTCGACCTTATAGTCCACGTCAGGCCGACCCGCGAAGAAATCCACAGCCAACTGGCCATCCGCAAAATCTACCGATGGCATTTTTGTGGTATCTGTCTCATACGGATCCATTCCTAACGCATACGCCATCAAAATTGAGGCCCTACTACCCGGCAGAGTTTCACTCATGTCCTGAGAAATTCGCAGCCCCTTGGTAATTAGCCATTCCTCCACTGGTTCCATTGATCCGATTTCGACCGTGTTGAATACCTTACGACCATCGCCGAAGACATCCCAGGTCGGTGTGCTAAAGCCCTGCGCCCCCGCGAAAAAATAGATGATCTTCTCTTCGTTGTTCCTCAGACCATTAAGCCCTGCGAGATCAACTGGAGCGTCTCCTTTAAATAGGATCGTTTTCAACCGCCGGTTATTTCCGAGCGAACCCGCACCGATCTCTTCGACGCTCGAGCCGACGATCAGCGATCTGGCGGCAGACGTCTCGAAAGCTCTCGCTCCTATTTTCTTCACGCTATCCGGAATCACCAGCTCGGTCGCGATCACATTCGGAAAAGAGAATTCTCCGATCACCTCCAATCCGGACCCGAACTCCAACTCATCGATGATTGTCCGGTAAAAGGCCAACGGCCCAATGATTTTTAGGCTATCCGGCAAGGACACGTTGCGTAGCCCAAAACAGATCGAGAATGCATTACTACCGATGACCTCGACCCCTTCAGGAATTTTGATTGAAGTGAGTGCGGCAAAGGAAAAAGCAGCCTCAAATGTATTCCCGCGATAAGCTCCCGTAATCCCTGTTACCGGCTTTCCTTCTATCGTGACAGGAATTTCGACATGACCGGCGAAATCCTTCGGGTAACCGACGATTTCCACTTCATCACCAATCACCCGGTAGATAAAATCTCCAAACTGCTGAAGTTCGTCAGACGGCAGTATGTCGACCCCGTGGCTCCGTGCCCCTTGCCAGGCCGGTTCAGTGAATCCCGTTGCATCCGCTAAGAAGGTGACAACGAATTCGCTTGCTCGGTCCCCGAAGACATCGCCACCGAACGAAGACGGAGCATCCCCCTTGAACATCGCACGGACCAACGTCCCCCCGTTTATTGAGAGTGAATTTCCGGCAAATCCGAAAGCGTTGTTTCCAAGGGTTTTTAGAGTCGAAGGGAATGTCACCTCGGCAATCATGGAGCCGCGAAAACAGTCCGTGCCGATTTCTACCACCCCCTCGCCCAACTCTACCCGTTTCAACTTATTACAATTTTGAAAGGCCCCCGAGGGGAGCACCGTCGTGCCTGTTCCAATCTTTAAAAACGTCATTTGATTACAATTCGCGAATGCCGAGTTGCCCAGAGCCGTCACCGAATCCGGGATAATCATTTGCTGAAAATCGCAGGCCAAGAATGCCTGTTCTCCAATTTCTTTCAGCCCGTCGGGAAGAACGATCACCTCGCCACCAAAGCCTAAAGGTCCTCGAGCAAAGGCGTTGGCTCCAATACGTTTCAGCGAAGTTGGAAACTCGACAGCTAGCAAACGACTCCAGTAAAAGGCATGAGAGCCAAGTGTTTCGACCCCCTCAGGAATCGTGACCGAGCTGAGATTCGAACGCTGGAAAGCCCCTTGAGTTGGCGAAGTACCCGTGATCGCCACTACTCTAAACCCATCCAGCTGGGGAGGAATGTCAAGGTTTCCCGTTTCACCCTGAGGATAGGCAGTGATTTCGGCCTGTCCGGACACCACCTCATAGGTGAACAAACCCGACTGAGCGGCATTTACAGCCCCTCCACAAAGAAGAAGAAAAACTACGATCACATCGATCCATGGACTACTAGGAATTTGCTTTTTGGGTAAAGTGATCGAAGGGGCTTTCATGGGGTGATAAAGGAGGTTGATTTGTGCCCGCTAAAGCGCAGCTGCCTTTTTAAGGCTCACTTCAACTCTAGCTCGCCGAAAAAAACCGGCATGGTATTCTTATACCAAAACGTGGGAGACCACTGGTAGGATCTTTTTTCTTCCATGCGAGGACGATGACGGGCCATTTGTAATCCCCATGTCTTGTGTAAGGCAAGGTCTGCCTCGATTTCTTTGAGGGGAATAGCCATCTCGACAGTCCAGGCTTGCTCACCTTTTTCTGTCGCCACTTTGGCGGTGCTGTTCCATTTCGCGTCATCTCGACGCGCATCGTAGAGGACTCCTTCTGCATTCACGGCGAAGTGATAAAAAGTTTTTTTGTCTTGGTTAGTATCGAAGAGAACTTCGATTAAATCCTCTTCTCTCATGTCTTCATCCCGCTCGACCGCATTAACGAGAATATCCCGCATCAAAGGTTCGTGGCACCGGACTGCGACGTAAAAAAAGAAATCATCGTAGCCGAACCATGCCTCTGTTTTCACCGGTGCGTATCCATCCGCCTGTCGGGGAATCAGCCGAGTGATAGCTGGCTCGGATTTCCAAAGGGACTCGTCCAGCCGGCCGTCGATCACGGGTTTAATGGTAGTTACTGATATTTGCGTTTTTGCAGGGAATTTTTTAACATGCTCCGTTAAGTCCATCGGCAGAGAGAGCGTCTTGTTGAGATGATACTGTTCGTCCTCTCCATGAAAATGCCCATTCAGGCGAGGGAGGGGGAAGTAGGTCGAGACGTCTCCTTTATGATTTACTGTAAATTGTATTTTTTTAATCTCTCCCGGACCGATATCCACAGAAACTCGGCGGGGACTGACTGACCAGTGATCGGAAGCGGGCAGTATCCATGAAAGACGACCGGAGAGAGAAGTCGTGAGCGGGTTCTCAATTGGCAAAGTAACGACCTGATTGTGAAACGGGAATGTTTCGCGGAAGTTTTTGGTGAATTTTAGACTTCGCGAAAATTTCAGCTTTGCTTCGGTTGTTACATCTTCTCTCAACATTCCATCGAGAGTTAGATTCATCATTCGCGGACCTTCGTCGGTCATCGTGATCCATGTGGCATGATCAAATTCCCCGAACGCGTCTCCCCGTAACGCACTGCCTCCGCCGGTCGTCCCGAGAGTGTAATAGTTCACTTCATTTCTCTCGTATTTTGCATAACGATGCACGTGTCCCGCGTAGACAGTGTGCGCTCTCCCGGACAAAGCCGCCTCGACTTCAGGCCATCCTGTTTTCGTTTTTTTGAGGACCGGCTTTCCGTTCACATTGCGTTTAATCCCTTCTTCATTAACCCAGAGTGGTTGGTGGATGAACACCATCGTCCAGCGGACATCAGTATGCTTCGTGAGTTCCTCCGCCGCCCATGCGATTTGCTCTTCCCCAAGAAAGGGACTTGAGCCTTCTCCGTCCTGCGTGTTGAGACAAAGAAACAAGACCTCTTTGTAAATGAACGAGTAGTAGCGAACCCCGAACATCTCGTCCCAGATACGGTCCATTAAATTGTTACTGACATCATGATTCCCCGGAAGGTAGAAGAACGGCATTTCGAAGCCTTTCACGAAACCATTAAATTCATCCCATTGACGGCGGATCTCTTTCTCATCCTTTTGCCAACCTCCACCGGGGATCAAATCACCCACAGTAATAACAAATTCGGGCTGCATCTCATTCACCTTCCCGACCGCTTGTGAAAAAACGCCAGGTCGCATTCCCCCGGTGCGATCCGTCACGATCATGAACTGGAAGTCATTCGGATCGTTTTGGAAATTACGTTTTGACCAAGGCTTCTGCGGAGTTGTGACGCTGGAGGAAAAATTCTCATCGTTCTCCGGCCCCGGATCTGCATGGAGGGCTAAAGGTAGGCAAAATATCGCCAGGCTAAAAGGGAGGTAGGATTTCATAGAACTGCGAAGCGATTTAAATGGTTTTTAGGAAACTGAACAAGCTACGAAAATCAGTCTGGTGTTACCTCGCTGAAAGGTGGATTATGAAGTGACCTGCAACATAAGCGTATGGGAGATGATGGATTTACAACGATGTGCATTAAAGGGATGGATTCTAGCCGCATGGTTGCTGGTTGGTTGCGCCACTGCGCAGGAGGAAGGCTCCAATCTTCCCAGCGGATACAGGGAGGTCGGTTCCGACAAAGCTCTGGCCCTGCAGCAACTCTGTCAGGCCACGGCAGGCCAGGGTTTTTTTTCCGGAGCAGTTCTTGTCGCAAATCAAGGGAAGGTCATTTACCAAGAAGCCTTCGGTCTGGCCAACCAGGAGTGGAATGTTTCCAATACGACGGACACCAAGTTCCGGATCGCCTCTATCAGCAAACAGTTCTGCACCATGGTCGTGATGCAGTTGGTTCAAGATGGCAAAATCGCGATCGACGACAAGATCACAGACTACTTACCCTATTACCGAAAGGATACGGGAGACAGGATTACGATTCATCATCTGATGGCTCATCAGTCAGGCATTAAAGATTATACCTCTAGCTTTGATTATCGGGGCACCACTTCCCGGCTGTCTTTTGATAAGGACCAATTTATCCAAGAGCAATGCAGTGGCGATCTGATGCATGAGCCCGGCACGATCTACTCCTATTGCAATGCGGGCTATTCCATTCTCGGCCGGATTATCGAGAAAGTGACACGAAGGACGTTTGAGCAAAATATTCAGGAACGCATCTTCGAGCCACTGGGAATGGCGAACAGCGGATATGATAGAAATCGGTATGTGCTCAAGAAACGGGCAAGCGGATACACCCGTGGTCCTTTCGAGTCTGCCAATGCCGATTACATAGACATGGATTCATCCCCGGGCGCAGCGGGGGCGATTTACTCCACGGTGGGAGACATGTTTCTCTGGGATCGGGCACTCTACACGAACCAGCTGCTCAGCCAGCAATACCGAGACCTCCTCTTCACCCCGAACCGGGAAGTGCCCGAGGTAAAAGCAGCGGGTGGCCGAGCGCAGAGCCGATACGGCTATGGCTGGCAAATTTATTCCCGAATCCATCCAGTAACCAAACGACGAACCAAAGTGGTCAATCACGGCGGCGCCATCAATGGATTCCGGGCGATGGAGAATCGACTGGTGGAGGATGATGCTTTCATCATTGTTCTATGCAATCAGGGCGATTCCTTCGGCGGTTCGGAGGTATGGAATACAGTCATCAACTTGAGCAACGAAATGATCCACGTTGTGACGGGCCAGCCCTATAAAATGCCTCGGAAATCGGGTCTCACTCAGAGCCAGCGGATGTATGACTTGATCAAACGCGATGGTGTCGAAGCAGCCATCGAATGGTTCGAGGAGAAGGGAAAAAAGGCGGCCTGGGGAGGAACCAACATGGCGCTGGCGGAGCAATTGATCAAAGACGGGCGGATCGACGAAGGGCTTCGAATGATGGAATTCGAAGTCGAGTCAAACTCGGGCAAAATCTGGCTGCTTAGAAAGGTCGCCGAAGCCTACCTCGATAACGATCGTCCTGAAAAAGCGCGGGAGCTGGTGAACAAGGGATTGGAGAAAAGGCCAGACGATAAGAAATTGGAAATGTTAAAGACTGAAGTCGAAAAAGAGTTGAAGGGTGAATAGCGAAGTCTCACAACGCTCCTACTTCTTCTTGCTGCCCGGCTTTGGGAAGTCCTGATTCTCTTCGAGGTCCGCCGCGATGATCTTGTCGGAGGGCACACCGTCCTTGGGAACCTCCGCATTAGCGACCCAGGCAAGGGCGTTCAGTACGACACGACGGAAGTTATCATCGCCCCAGTTTCGATGGAAGTGGCCGCCAGTGAAGCCGAAGCCTCGGCCGCCCGCGGGCCGTTCGTAGGCCCATGCCACGTGTTGGATCTCACCTTTCTCCATCTTAGCACGCACGTGGGGATTGCCGGAGTGCGCGCCGTCACCGCGCTTCATAGTCTCCTTCGGCGGGTAAGCTGAGAGGATCGGAGTGACGCCCTTCATCCCTTCCACAAAACGCATGTTGAAATACCATTCATCGCGAATTTTGAAGGGCTTCACGCCGCGCGTGATGGGGTGCTCGGGGAACTCCTTGAATTCGGCGTCCCAATGCGGATTGACCGAGTAGTGGGCCTCGAAGTATCCGCCCATCCACTCGAGAAACTTATCGCCGCTTTTGCCCTTGGTAGTTTCGACGCCGTAGTGCAGACAGGCCAGTCCGCAACCGTCCTTGAGTTTCACATCAAGACCTTCGAGATGTTGATTGGCCATGTGGCCGCCACCGCCATCGCAGTAGAAGACGATGGCGTCAGCGTCTTCGAGCACAGAGGCATTCCCCGGCCACTCTTTCGCGACATGCACTTCAGCCGTGAGCCGATCGCTCATGTGCTTGTTGAGTTGCTTGGCGAGAAGCATGCAGCCGGCCCGATGTTCGTGGGCGCCGTAGCCGTGGCTGGGCCGACCAGCCATGAAGACGACCTTCTTTTTTCCGTCAGTTTTCGTAGCGACGGTCTGGGCCGCCTTTTCACCAAAGAGTGCGGGGCCAGTGAAGGCGAAGAGCACAAGAACGAGGGCAGTGAGCGCGGCTTTCATATGTTAAAGAGAGAATACGGGGTTCAGAAGCAGATACTTGCAAGAGATTGTAGTTGAGCGAGTCTGAACGACTAGCGCAGCTCAGCGGAAATCCGGAATGTGGCACGCTCCTTGGTGGCAGCACCGATGACCTTGGCCTGCTCCACTCCAGCGACGGAATTATCGTTCGGCCAGCCCCCACCGCGCACATAGGGAAGTTTTCCGTCCTTATTTAGAATTTTGTGCCCCCCTCACCTGCCCCGGCGATTCATAATCTTCAGTTACGGGCCCTTGAGAGAGGCTGTCATCAATATCATTCTTGTCCCGATAGGCGATAGGCACGGCCTCCAAATTTCAGACTATCAAACTGAGATTAAAACGGACCATCGTTTTGCACCGCAGGAGGAAGGATCATGATCACAAAATCCGGATTTTTGGTCTTAAATCTCGTCTCAACTGGCCTCGCCGGACAGTGACGCGGATGGCGTGGGCCAAACGTAGACGGAATTGTTCCCGACACAAAAGCCCCCTCGAATGGTCAGCCGAAAAAGATCTGAAGTGGAAGGTGAAAGTTCCCGATAAAGGGCATGTTTCACCTGTCATCTGGGACGAAGCTCTATTTTTAGTTTCGGCTGATGAAGACACCGGCGAACGGATCCTCATTGCGCCTCAGTCTCAAATCAGGCAAGATCATTTGCAAGAAAATCATACTCGAGGTCCCCATCGAAAAGGTTCATCGCAAAAACAGCCGGGCATTCAGCACCTCGGTGACAGATAGAGGTTCCCTCTTCGTCAGCTTTCTCGATCAGGAGCAAATGTTTATCGCAGCCTACGATTTCAACAAGTCACCAGGATGGAACTCGGCAAACCTCTCTGGGCTTCACCTGTCATTACCGATGGAAAATAGTTCCTTCGCTGAGAGGAACACCTGTTCTGCATCGGCAAGTAGCCAAAACCCGGTCTCCTACTGGAAAACTCGGACCTTGGACGCATGAGTTCAAGGCCTTCGCTAAGCATCTCAACCGCCTTTCTCCCTCCTCCGCTCAGGTAATTCCTAGAGAGGCGGCTTCAAAGCCCTCCCACCAAAAGAAAATTCCTAGCGGTGATGCTTAAGATTACGGCCTCTAACAGAATCCAGATTGGAAATTGAATTTTCCAGATTGGATAAGTTCGAAGGGCTGCTAAGACTATAGAATCTTGGCTTTTCGTATCCTTTCTCTCCTTTCGCTCGTAGGCCTCTCTTCTTGCTCCCTTCCAGACACCCCGCTCTGGAACGACCGAGTAGCGATCACCCCAGCCGACATGCCTGCGGAGCTCATCACCAAGGTGATCGTTCATGGCTCCGCCAAATCCATCGTCAGCAATCCTATCAGTAGCACACGCAAAGGAATCTCGATGTGGTGGCGCCGTTCCCGCCTCCTCAGTGACAGTATTCTTAAACAACGGATCCTGCTCAATTCAGCCTACACCAGGGGAGCAAACATCGAACAGGCGCTCGATCTAATGGGACTTCCAGCTCCTCTGCCGGGAAAGATCGACTACCTTGTCGACGGCCGTGAATTCTTCCCCGCGCTCTATCGTTCCATCGACCAAGCCAAGCAGCGAATCGACACCCAGGTCTTTATCTTCGACAATGACGACGTCGCCACTCAATACGCCGATCGACTCAAGAAACGCAGCCGGGATATCCAATGCCGCGTCCTCATGGACCGACTAGGTTCGATCTCCTCATGGTGGACCGCTCCCGAAACGCCACTCCCCAAGAACTTTCAACCTCCCTCATCCATGCCGCACTACCTCATGAAAGACAGCCGGGTAAAAGCACGCGTCTCTCAAAACCCTTGGCTGGTTTCGGACCACTCCAAAATCATTCTAATCGACGGAGAGGAAGCCTATCTCGGAGGCATGAATATCGGCCGGGAATACCGCTACGAATGGCATGACCCTGTCTCTTATACACATCTCCGAGCCCACGAGACCTCTCTACATCTCG